>ULUY01062642.1_pt1 | contig 17807 bp, 26 predicted proteins | sample 1959031 | NCBI WGS metagenome assembly ULUY01 (sample SAMEA4835774, study PRJEB28245) | human gut metagenome | biome: gut microbiome; material: fecal sample | place: Denmark | collected 2008
ATTGCCAATAAACTTGGTATTTCAAGGGAGGGTTTTTACAAAAAACTTAATAATGAAACAGAGTTTAAGGCATCGGAGATATCTGCAATGCAGAAGATTCTAGGTTTAACAAATAGGAAGAGAGATGAGATTTTTTTTGCTCAAAAGGTTGAATTAAAATCAACCTAATTACAACAGAAAGGAGAGTGAGAACGTGAGCAAGAAAAAAGAGTGGTTGTTATACGCAGTTGTGTTTGTTATCGGCTGGTGTATCGGAGAGATGTTAATGAAGTTGTAAATGATGTTGTTCGGCAACATCTTCTAGTGCTTCATTCAACAAATTATAATCATCCATAGTTTTCATTGAATATGAGTTAGATTTTAGTACCTTATATTCTTGATCTGTAATATACGGTGAGACAATTTCGATATTGTGTTCAATGCGGGATGCAGTCTGCGAAACCTGTATATCAGTTAAAAGATCTATTGCCAAACAGAAAAGGATTATGGATTTAATGACGAATGGCATTGTATGAAAAGCTTTTTTCAGTTTTGGCATAAAGAGAAGCAGTAGGAACACAAATAAAAAAGCACGGAGTTCGATCGCAAGATATTCATTGCTGACTGATGATATTTTTGTCGCATACCAGCTGCCTATAAAAGATGAAACCTTTGCAGGTGCTGAAAAGACAATGTTAAACACACTGTGAAATAGGGGAGAGCAAATGAATTCCCATAGAAAAGATCCAGCGATTCCAATTGCTAGAGATGAGAGTATTGATACAAATTTAGAATTTTTATTTTGTTTCATATTCATAACGTAATTCTCCTTTGGATTTATATAGGTGATTATAAATTATGAATATGAAGAAATCAACCGCAACAGAAAGGAGAGTGAGAACGTGTGGATTTCAAAGAAAAAATGGAAATCACTTGAAGAAAGAACCGCTGACCTTGAAAAGCAAGTTCAAAGCCAGCAGAAAAAAGTAGATGCCATTTGTGATTTCCGGCTAGAAAGACAAAAATTGCTTTCTAAAGCTGGTCCGAAGCATCATTGGGATTAGCAAAACCTATTCTTCTTGCGGGTTTAGTTTTATCTTCACGTTCAACAGATGTGAGTAAGAAATTGAGTTGGCTGGCGTGCTGAATTAATTGGGACTTTTTTCCATTTACTAAACCATAAAAATAGAGGATATCAGGGTTTTGATAACCGAGACTTGTGACAATCATGGTGACTGATGTCCCGAATGAAGTTAAACGGAGCGCAATTTCATGATCATCATCAAGGGATGCTTCAAAATTATGAATTTGCTCAAGAATTTTTTCGTATTTCCAGTCAGCCAAGTCATAATTACGAATGGTAATTGGTTCAATAAAATTATTCATATGAAAATTTCCTTTCATAATACTCGGACGCGGCAATGTCCTGTAAGGAGATTATATCACAAATGGAAGATTCAGAAAATTAAGAACCGCGTACAGGCACAGTTAATAACCTATTAACAGGAGGTGGGCTTATGGCAAGATATCCAAAGAAAGCTACATACAGAACCTTTGTGATCGATTCTAAAACCGGTGAATGGAAACAAATTGATCCCAAGGATATACCTCAGAACAAAATTGATGAGTTGTGTGACAAGTTTGCGCTTGGCGCAGGTTATAAGCGCGTAGAGTAGCCACTGCGGTGGCTGTGCGGACAAGCTATAAAGGAGAAAACATGAAACAAAGAGCTTTTGAAATAGGAGTCGCAATTATGATGTTTGGTGCAACTGCGATGGACTCGGAAGGAGTTGGCTGGATAATTGCCGCAGGAATGGTAATTGCTGGCGCGGTGATCGCACATGTGGCATACACACTCGAGAGAGTGGAAAAAGAGCGGAAGGAAACCGAGCGTCGCATACAGCAGCTACGGAAAGCCAGTTGAAAGGAGAAAAATGCACATCAGTGGAATAAAGCGTATGTATCCGCAATATCCGAATAAAGCTTCGAATCTCACGTACCCGCGAAAGGAAAAGAAAAATGATGGGGATTTCAAGGAAATGTTGGATGTGGAAATAAAAAAGATGGAGTCAGCCGACCAAAGCAATGATTCCATCTAATTGGGGGTTGTTTCTCTCGGGAAACAAAAGAAAAATAAGCATTAAAAATGCTATGCCTTTATTTTACAAGAAATATATTTAATGTGCAAGTGAAAAATATGAATTTACGTCAAATCGAATCGCTTGTAAGTGCGTATTTGCACTGCAAGGACGCAGAAAAGATTCTGAACAATGCAGGATCATTTATTTACACCGAAGCAGCGTGTCCGCTTATGGACGAGCCGATGGAGCAGATCTATGCGGCACTGATAGACGGACAGGATGATGAGACAGCGGACTGGATCTATGACCTGCTGCAAAAAGGTGAAGCAAAGGCAATCTATGATCTGCTGCAGGAAGGAGCCGACAATGGAAACGATCCCGGATAATTATGATTTCTTCCGGATGCATGAGGATGAGCAGGACAAATGGCTGGAACAACGGCCGGTGTGCGTCTGCTGCGGGGATCATATACAGGCTGATTATTGCTATGACGTTGGCGGAGAAATCTACTGTGAAGATTGTATGGTTTCATGCTTCCGGAAGGTGGTGTGATGTATTACAGACCCTGCCCCTATTGTGGGGCACATCTTGATCCGGGTGAATCATGTGACTGCCTGGAAAAGAAAAAGGAGAACAATAAAAACATCCTTGCAGCATATAGAAGTGGCAGGGATGGACAGATGGAAATGAAGTTGGAGGATATGATGTATGGCACTTAAATCGTGGGAAGAAATGCGCAAAATTGACGTAACTCCATATTGCCAGGAACGGGATGGAATGACGTATCTTAATTGGGCGAAATGTATTGATCTGCTGCATGAGAATGGTGCAAAGAAAGTTTACTGGGTGCCGATTCCGGATGTGGGAACGGGAAGCTCTTTGCGCATGGTATCAAAAGATTTCACAGATAGCAAAGGAAATACAAATCGATGTTATGAGACACGAATTAAGGTTGTAATTGATGAAAATGAGTATGAAATGCAGTCGCCGGTGATGAATGGCTCCAATCCGGTCAAGGATAATTCCATGAGCCAGCAGAGAGTGTGGAACAGTATGTGCCGGTCTTTTGTAAAGTGCGTGGCAATTCATACGGGGCTTGGATTTAACCTGTGGCTAAAAGAAGAAATGCAGCCTTTTAACAACATTATTCCGAAGAATGAGGAGAAGCCGAGCCCGGCAAATATTAAGATACTGAAAGACCTGTGCCTCAAACATAAGGTGAATCTTGAATACTGGATCACGAGCAACGGAAAGACTTGGGACAGCTTATCAGCGGAAGATGTTGGTACAATGCTGAACAGTCTGAAATCGAAGTATGGTGATGACTGATGTATACGATGGTAGATGTGAAGCAGTACCGGGAAAACAGTGATGGAACAGATCTTGTTGTTTCCGTTCCGGGAATGAAACTTGGTGGTCTGCTCCAGAGAAAGAAGATCAAGAATGCAGAGATCCGCTTTGATGATGGGCGGCATATCTCTGCGGAGCAGAGGAAGAAAGCATATGCAACGATCCGGGATATTGCAGACTGGACAGGCTATCCACCGGAAGAAATGAAGGAACGGATGAAGTATGAGCATATGATCCGTACAGGAGATCCTTATTTCAGCCTTTCTAACTGTTCGATGGATACCGCGCGGGAGTTTATCAATACGATCTTGGAATTTGCTTTAGAGTGGGGAATCCCACTTTCAGACAATGCGATTGACCGGACGGATGATATCGGGCGGTATCTGTATTACTGCCTAATGCATAAAAAGTGTGCCATCTGCGGCAAGGATGGGGAAATCCATCATGAAGATGCAATCGGTATGGGAAATAACCGCCGGAAGGTGGATGATTCGGGTTATAAGAAGATCTGCCTGTGCAGGGAGCACCATACGATTGCTCACCAGATGGGAGTGATCCGGTTCCGGCAGATGTATAAGGTGTATGGAATTGTTATGAAGGCGGAATGAAAATGACATTTGAAAGGTGGCGAGAAGTGCTGATTCGGGAGGTGGAGTGATTGGATGGCAACTACATAAAGCTGAGCCGCGGGCTACTGGAATGGGAATGGTACACAGATATCAATACAACCCGGCTGTTTATCCATATGCTTCTGAAAGCCAACTGGAAGGATGGAAATTTCAAAGGGACAACGGTTCCACGTGGATCGTTTGTCTCATCCATCGGGAAGCTGTCGGGCGAAACAGGGCTTACGGAGCGCGAAATCCGCACCGCAATTTCACATCTGAAAAAGACAGGCGAAGTGACAAGCAAAACGACAAACAAATTTACTGTATTTACAGTGGTTAAGTACGATTTGTACCAGACAACCGACAAGCAAAATGACAGGCAACCGACAGGCAACCGACATTCTAACGACATTCAAACGACAACAATAGAAGAAAAGAAAGAAGGGAAGAAGGAAAGAAACACACCCCCTATATCCCCCGTGGAACGGTTTGCAGATTTTGCCGCAGCCTATCCGAAAACCTGCACTGGTTATCTGGCAGAGACGGAATACTGCAATGCGGTTGATGCCGGAGTGTCGGAAGCTGGCCTGATTGCAGCGGCAGAGAATTATGCTATTGCCTGCCAGCGGAAAAAGACACCAGCCCGGTACATCAAGAACCCGGAGAACTTTTTGAAAGAAAACCTGTTTATGCAATACCTGGAAGGAGTGGATGATGGACCAGCAGATGAAAAACATGATCAACGGAATACTGGAGCGCGTGAAAAATCGCTCAACGAACTGCTTGAAGAACGCGGATGTTCCGGATGTTTCGAAGGGTTCTGATGTGTGCCCCGTCTGCAAGGGCAGCGAATGGATTCTGACCGAAAAGGACGGTATTGAAACAGCCGTGCCGTGTAAGTGCCGGGAGCGTGCGATCATGTTGCGGCGGCTGCGGTTTGCGGATATCCCGGAAGCATTTAGGGGAATGGAACTGAAAACATTTCGGATGGATGTGTACCGGGAGCGGGACAGCAGGAAGAAAGTGTCGGATGCCTGCCGGATCATAAAAGCGTACCTCGGGGATTTTGAGAACCAGAGGGAGCAGGGGATGGGACTGTTTATCTGGTCCCGGACAAAGGGCAGTGGGAAAACAAGGATTGCGGCAGGGATTGCAAACGAGCTGATGAAAAGCTATGCAGTCAAATTTGCGGTATCACTGACCATCCTGCAGGAAATCAAGAATACATGGCGGCGGGACGCGGAATACAGTGAGAGCCGTTTGCTGGATGAACTCTGCACCACAGATATCCTGGTCATTGATGATTTCGGAGTGGAACGGCCGGCAGACTGGATCAATGACAAGCTGTACCAGATCATCAATGAGCGTTATATAAACCGGAAAGTGACGATTTTCACAAGTAATGAATCTCTGGAAACGCTGCAGTATGATGACCGCATCACGAACCGGATCAAGGAGCGAACCTACCAGATCGCATTCCCGGAAGAAAGCGTGCGGGATCATATCGCAGAGCTGCATCAGGAGGACATGATCCGGAAGCTGATGGACGGTTGAAACACCAGCGAAAGCAAAAGAAACCATTGCAAGTGCGGAATTATAGTTATCACAGGCCATGATCTTAACTTGCCAACACCGGGGCGGCAATCGCCCCACCATCCAGAGAGGTGAGAGAAATACATAAAAGCAATAAGGACAAACGCCTGGAGCGTGAAAATATAAAGCTGATCGGGCAGATCCAAGGTTATGAGGATTCTAAACCGGAGCACCGGGACCCGAAAGCGTACAAGAAATTTAAGCGGCCAGCCACGTATTATGGCAGCGGAAGAATCTGTGATTATGGCAGCAAGGACAAACCTTGTGATCCGGGATGCAGATTCTGGAATACCTGCATAAAAGGGCGGCACAATCGAGAAAAAGCCGGATGGTACATTGTATACAACAAAGGCGCAGCGTACCGGATGCAGTATGTGTGGTTTTGGAATTCACATGGAGAAACGACCGCATCGGTTTGATCTATTATATGAGAGCAATCCGAAAGAGTGGGATTATTTGATGTTCCATATGTGCAAGGATAAGGATGGCAATGATTATGGATGGGCGAAGGTTCTGGACTACATTGGAGTTGGATGGGACCCGACAACGATCGGCGGAAATTGTAAGGGGCAGATGAGCTTACCTTTAGATCGAATGCATTAAAAAAGCACCTATCCTATTCGGTTTACTCTTTATTGGGGAAGGATATGATGTTAAATCATTTATTTCTAACTGTTTCTAATAGTTGAGCAATTGATATTATCAATATTAACAATTGCATTAGATCAGATTGATTCATCATATCACCTCCTTATCAAAAATGTTAGCCTACTTAAGGATGGTGCTTTAATTCAATTATATTTCAATATAATTATTTGTCAAATAAAAATGTAAGAAAGGAGCCGAACCTCCGGCCGGGGTAACGATATATCGGGTTCCTTTTGGAAAAATGACATATAAAGAGTTTTTAAGCAATAAAAGATTTGTACTTGTAAGCAGTGGATTTGATATTGATAAGGAAGAATTAAATCCGATGTTATATGAATTTCAGAAAGATGTTGTACGGTGGGCTTTGAAAAAGGGCAAAGCGTGTATATTTGCCGATTGTGGACTGGGAAAAACACCAATGCAGTTGTCGTGGGCATATCAAGTGCATAAGCATACAGACGGCAAAATATTGATTCTTGCGCCATTAGCGGTAGCAGAACAAACACGTCGCGAAGCGGAAAAGTTTGGATATAGTGCAAAGGTTGTTGAAGAACAATCGCAGTGCATTGACGGAATCAATATCACAAACTATGAAAAACTGGATAGGTTTGTAGCAAATGAATTTGAGGGAGTTGTACTTGACGAAAGCAGTATCTTGAAATCATATTCCGGAAAAGTCAGAACTGCAATTATCCAGAATTTTCATAATGTGCCATATAAGCTTGCGTGCACAGCGACACCGGCACTAAATGACTATATGGAACTTGGAAATCACAGCGAGTTTTGCGGAGTTATGACAAGAGCAGAAATGCTTTCCATGTTTTTTGTACATGACGGCGGACAGACTTCCAAGTGGAGATTGAAAGGCCATGCGGTAGATGTGTTCTGGCAGTGGCTTGCAACATTCAGTGTATTTATTGATAATCCAGCAAACATCGGATATAAGGTGTCTGGATATGATTTGCCGCAGCTTAATATACAAGAGATTATCGTTGACGGAACTGAACCAATACAAGAAACATTGACGCTCACAGAGCGACGGCAGGCAAGGAAAGAGAGCCTTGCACTAAGATGTGAAAATGCAGCAGAGATTGTGAATCATTCAGATGAACAGTGGCTTGTGTGGTGTGATTTGAATGATGAAAGCGCAAGACTGCATGAAGTAATTAATGATTCGGTTGAGGTTAAAGGTTCCGATAAACCAGAACATAAGAGTAATTCAATGATCGGGTTTTCAGCAGGCAAGATTAAATGCCTTGTTACAAAACCGTCTATTGCGGGATTCGGTATGAATTGGCAGAATTGCCACAATATGATTTTTACCGGCCTGTCAGATAGTTACGAGCAGTTTTATCAAGCGGTACGCCGTTGCTATCGGTTCGGACAGAAAAAGCCGGTAAATGTATATATTATCATTTCTGCAAAAGAGGGATGCGTAAAAGAAAATATCGAGCGAAAACAGGCTGATTTCCTTAATATGCAGCATGAAATGACAGAACTTACAAAGGAAATCACAAAGAAAGAATTAAAGAGTACGTGCAGAATTAGCACGCCATACAGCCCAGAAATTGAGATGAAGTTACCAGAATGGGAGGAATTTGAGAAATGAATGTATTAGAGCAGGTTATTGAAAATAGATATGCAATTTACAATGGAGATTCATGTGAGATCGTGAAAGCTATTCCAGACAATAGCATTCATTACACCATATTTTCCCCACCATTTGCAAGCCTATATACATATTCAAACAGTGACAGAGATATGGGAAACAGTAAGGGGGATGATGAATTTTACAATCATTTTATTTTTCTTGCAAAGGAATTATATCGTGTGACTATGCCAGGTAGATTGTTAAGTTTCCATTGCATGGATCTGCCACTGATGAAAGAACGAGACGGAGTAATCGGGCTGAAAGATTTTCCGGCAATCATCCGGAAGATTTTTGAGGATTGTGGATTCATCTACCACAGCAAGGTGACGATTTGGAAGAATCCTGTTACCGAAATGCAGAGAACCAAGGCGCTAGGCCTGTTGCATAAACAGATCAGAAAGGACAGTGCTATGAATCGGCAGGGTATACCGGATTATATTGTGACGATGCGTAAACCGGGAGAAAATCCAGAAAGAATTTCGCATACACATGAATCGTTTCCGGTTGATGTTTGGCAGAATTACGCCAGTCCGGTATGGATGGATATACGCCAGAGTGATACATTACAGAAAAAATCTGCGAGAGAGGACAAAGACGAAAGACATATCTGCCCGTTGCAGCTTGAGGTAATCCAGAGATGCATTGAGCTGTGGACAAACCAGAATGATATTGTATTAGACCCATTTGCAGGGATTGGGTCAGTGCCATATACAGCGGTAAAGTTGGGACGTAGAGGTATCGGCGTTGAATTAAAAGAAAGCTATTATAAACAAGCTGTAAATAATTTGGAGATAGCCGTGAAAGGAGATGTTATGGAATGCCCGGTCGGACAAATGAGTATCGAAGATTTTTTAACGGCGAACCCTGCATAAGGCAGATGCAGATCGAGGACTTTCCGGAGGTAATGCCACGATTGTTGAAAAAAGACTGAGAGAGGCGATTAGCCCCTCTTAGTCCAAGTGATTTCATAACCCATTATTTCAGCAAGGGCAAGGCATTCACTGTATTTGATTGTTCCACGAGTTAATTTGTTTGAAATGTTTTGTGTGGTGGTTGGTTCGTGAGTTTTGTTGTATTCTGCAACAATCTCGGTCAAGGTCATACCGCTTTTGGCTATATAAGATTTTATTTCATTACGAATATCATTACTCATAAGATACACCTCCTGTGTTTAATTATACGATATAGAATCAAAATATTCAATAGAGTGTAAAAATATTTGCTTAAGTGTTGACAAACGTTTCACTATAGTGTATAACGAAACTATAATAAAACAAAAAACACGGAGGTAACAAGTATGTATGAAGTAATCAATGCGGAATTAGGTATCAAGGCATGTGGACTGGCTGATTTAACGGCAGAGCAGGTAAATCACTTTTTGGGACTTTGGGAGGATGGAGCGAAGATTGGAACCCTCACGGTCTTTTTTGAGAGTGAGACAGGGGATTTGGTCTTGAATAAGGACAATGAGATGTACGACACATACAGAGAACTTGCAGACACATACATGGGAGCTTCGCCAGAATGCCGTAAAGAAATATGGAAGAACTGCCCGGTGCCGCAAGTGAGCGAAACACTTAAGGTTATGGAAAATTGTTTGAAGTTTCGAAAAACGGAAAAGGAATTGTTCAGAGCAAGAAGTAATTATATTACAAATAAGCCATCAAGAATGATTTTGAGTGAAATTCAAAAGCGGTATGATTTGGCAGGAGCAGTAAGCGTAGCATTTCGATATGGCATCATGCAGGGAAAACGAATGGAGAGAGCAAAAAAGAAAAGACAATCCGTTATCGCCTAGCCAGCACACAGGATTGTCTTAAGTACAAGGAGTACCTTGTAAGCTGATTATAGGGTACTCCGAAACTAAAAGCAAGAGAAATGGAGAAAAAATAGATGAACGATTTAATGATTTTTGAAGACCACGAGGTAGAAGTATTTGAGTTTGAGGGACAGGTATTATTCAATCCATATCATGTAGGTGAATGTTTGGAATTAGCAGAGAGTTCGGTCAGAAATTATCTAGCAAAGATGAACAGCAAACAGGCAGTACTTCTTAAAAATTCAGATGTCCAAAATAGGGACATCCGAAAATTAAACAATGCAGGCGAAAAATTACTTACAGAGAGCGGTGTTTACAAACTGGTATTTAAAAGTCACAAACCAAACGCTGAGAAATTTACAGATTGGATTGCGGATGAAGTGCTTCCTGCATTACGCCAGACAGGACATTACGAGATGCAGAAACAGAGAACAACTAAGAAAGCGCATACGGAGAGCTTATCCGCAGTAAATAATGCGGTCAAGATTCTTACGCCTATGCTTGCAGCGGCCGGTTGTGATAGTAAGATACAGCTTCTTACAGCGAAATCGCTCTACGAAAAGGCAGATGTGACACTTCCCGTTATGATCGAAGCAGATCGGCAATATTTTGACACGGTACATATTGCTCGAAACGTTGGAATTTATTATCAGAGTTCAGGAAAGCCGGCAGACAAAGCGGTAAATGAGATTATTCGTCGATTGGATATTCCTGAGAATATGTATACAGATACATGGGAGAGTAAAGGAAAATGGCAAGGAACAGTCAGAAAGTATGTTCCAGAGGTTATAGATATGGTTCGTTCTTGGTATGTAGATCATGGATATCCTAGAGATATCGAGTATATGCAAACTGATGGACAGATGAAATCATATCATGTAATTTGGCGTAGTGGGGGTGTAGCAGTCTAAATATTGTTGAAAATTCGCTAAACTGTGTACCTTGGTAATTGAATATTGGCGGTTAAATGGGGTATAATATACTTACCAAAAGGATTGGAGGAAGTATAATGGATTTTATTGAAAAACTCTTTAAACAGCATCCGTTTATATATTATATTGGTGGAAAATACTATGCACTGGGGTCTTATGTTTGTTCTGAGTGCGATTCAAAAAGCGCGACATTAGAGCACCGATATAAGGAATACGAAGATAGCATAGATGAAAATCTTTCAACACAAGAAGCGTGGAAAATATTTCATCACTTGATTTTTAAAGCAGAGTGTGTAAGAGATGAAGTTGGGTATTGCAATGAACCCCAAAAAGAGTTACTGAAATTTCAATTCGATGAAGAGGAACTGAAAGAGTTGAAATCGCAGGTAGAAAGATATGTGGCATATTGGAAAAAACATTCGTTTGCATCATTTCTACATTAAATTCCATAAAAATAATACTTACCAACCGTCGAATAAGATGGTTGGTATTTTTTTACGCAAAAATTGAAAGGGGGAATGCCTGTGGACGAAAAGGAAGTATTTGAAATCTGTAACCAAGTAGACAGCTTCATCGCGGAATATCTGACGGAATCCATCGTAAAGGGAACTTCGTATGACATGCTGGAAGCACACCACGGCATTCTCCTGACTAGCCGGACGCAGTTCTACCGGAAAAAGCAGAAGGTAAAAAATATTTTAGAGAAAAAGTATGGACAGATCGTGGAAGAACAGAACGGACAGTTGAGGATGGTGTGGTAAACACTAAAATAATAGTTAGTGTTGATTTTTATAAATGGAGTGATATAATTAGAAAAAACTAATGAGGAGGGGGAAAATGAGGGAAGAAAATCAGGCAGATATTGAATTTAGCGAATCAGATGATATTTCTATATTAAATTTGGATGTGGGACAATTTTACAAAGATATTGAAAAACAGTTGAAAACTATGTTTTGGGCAAATATGGTTGTAAGTATCATTTCGTGCGTTGTGTTGCTCGTTGGAATTGGTTTGGTTTTGGAAAATCATGTTTCTGCAGGAACAATAACAATCATAGGAGGCGGTTTGACCGAGTTCTTAGAAACGGTATTTATTAAACAATATAACACTGCATTAAATAGGGTTTCAGAGGAATATAAAAGACTGTTGTTTTGCAATAATATGAATATTGCATTAAATATGGCTAAAAGATTGCCTGTTACAGATATGCGTGGGGAAGAGTTGCGTTATTTAGAAATAAGGGAGATATTACGACCACTTATGAACGATTTTAATGGAAACCTAAAATAGAGATTTGATAGGGGATTCATTGTTGGTACGGATATATTTTACCTATAGTTCATTAAAAACTATCGAATAGTAATAGTTTATTTAAGTGGAAATATAAATTACTGGAGAGGACACAGAAATGTGTCCTCTTTTTCATGCTCTAAATTGGTACAAATCTACTAAATCCCCATGTTAAAATTACTATAGAGTAGTAATTGAACGGGGAGGGAGAAGAGTGGAGAATGAAAACGAACTGAAAAAGGAGTATCTGCGATCATATACACCGGCGGTCAGTGCGGCGCGACGGATAGAGGAAGAAATTGAGCAGTTAAGAGAGGATAAGATGGCACCGGCACTTGTCATGGATGATATGCCACATGCCCATGATCAGAAAGATCTCTCTGACTACGCTGCAAAGCTGGACGAGTTGGAGAGGAAACTTATTAAAGCACGGTATGAGCGCATAGATCTATATGCAGATATATTCGCAGATATTGAGCGTTTAGAGGATGAGACAGAAAAGGCAGTATTGACATACAGATACCTTCGGAGACAAAGTTGGGAAGAAATCTGTGTAAAGCTTGGATATCAGTGGGCGCAGGTTCACCGAATTCATGCCAGGGCATTGAAACATTTCAATCCGACAGGTGGATATTATGAGATTTTGATCAAAAAAATGAAAGATGATACACAATGATACACTTGTATGTGATATGATTGTAGCGTGAAAGAGCGTAAGAGGAAATGATTCCCCTTGCGCTTTTTTTCGTCTTTTGACTACTGGGGCACCATGAAACACAGGGGTGTCACCCTTCTCCCTATAAAAGAAACAGGCAGGTGATACTATTGGCAAGGAGTCCGAACCAAAAGGCAGAGAAAGCCCGAGAACTGTATAAGGGTGGAATGAAGCTGGTTGAGATTGCAAGTCAACTAGAGGTTCCTGCCGGGACAGTTCGGAGATGGAAAAGTACATACCATTGGGATAGCGAGCAACAAAACGAGCGTTCGGAAAAGAAAAGCGAACGTTCGGAAAGCAAAAAGAGCGTTATGAAAAAAGCTATAGCTGATGAAGTCAAGCAGGTGATACAGAATACCGACTTGACTGATAAGCAACAGCTTTTTTGTATACATTACATCCGATGCTTCAATGCTACCAAGGCATATCAGAAAGCATATGGATGTGGATATACAACCGCGGTTACAAACGGTCCTGCATTACTCGGAAATACTCGGATAAAAGAAGAAATTCTACAGCTGAAACAGGATCGGCTCAATCGAGAGCTCTTAAGCGAATCCGACATCTTCCAGAAGTACATGGATATTGCATTTGCTGACATAAACGATTTTGTTGATATCAGTGCTGGTTTTGTTACAGCAAAAGATGGCATTGATGGAACTATTGTCAGTGAAGTGAGCAATACGCAGAGTGGGGTAAAGATAAAGCTTGCTGATCGGATGAAAGCCTTACAGTGGCTTACAGATCACATGGATCTTGCCACCGAGAAGCAGAAAGCAGAGATTGCATTACTGAAAGCCAAGGTACAGACAGACGATGGCGAGGAGATTGCAGACGATGGGTTCCTCGATGCTCTGAACGGCACAGCTGCGGAGGATTGGGGCGATGAAGAAAATTAAGAGGATTTTCAAATTCCAACCATTTTCCAAGAAGCAGCGCAAGGTATTGAACTGGTGGTGTGAAGATTCTCCGGTTAAAGATAAGGATGGTATTATCGCCGATGGCGCTATCCGATCTGGAAAGACAGTGAGCATGTCACTTTCGTTTGTTATGTGGGCGATGAGCTCATTTGACGGCGAAAATTTCGGTATGTGTGGCAAGACAATTGGCTCTTTCCGCAGAAATGTACTATTTTGGCTTAAGCTGATGCTGCGAAGCCGCGGTTATACGGTGGCAGATCACAGGGCTGACAATTTGGTTATCATCACAAAAGGAGATGTGACCAACTATTTCTATATATTTGGCGGCAAAGACGAACGATCACAGGATCTCATTCAGGGTATTACCTTGGCTGGGGTCTTTTTTGATGAAGTTGCGCTGATGCCGGAAAGTTTCGTGAACCAGGCAACCGGGCGATGCTCTGTTGATGGTTCTAAGTACTGGTTCAACTGCAACCCGGACGGACCATACCACTGGTTCAAAACCGACTGGATTGATAAGAGAGAGGAAAAGCATCTGTTGTATTTACATTTTACAATGGATGATAACTTAAGCTTGTCGGAGAAAATCAAGGAACGATACCGCAACATGTACACCGGTGTGTTCTACCGCCGGTATATCCTTGGACTGTGGGCGATGGCAGAGGGCATTATTTACGATATGTTCGACACTGCCAAGCATGTGCTTTCTAGTCTGAATAATCTGGTCAATGCGAACTATTATGTGTCGTGTGACTATGGTACGCAGAATGCAACTGTATTCCTGTTGTGGTGTAAAGAGCACTCCGGGCGATGGGTATGCTGCCGCGAGTATTATTATTCCGGTCGCGATGAAGAAAGGCAGAAAACGGATAGCGAGTATGCGGATGATCTGGAACAATGGCTTGCCGGGATAAAACCGGTAAAGATCATCATTGACCCGTCCGCAGCATCGTTCATAGCAGAATTGAAAAAACGAGGTTATGCAATCAAGAAAGCAAAAAATGACGTACTGGATGGCATCCGATTTGTGGCATCCTTGTTGAATCAGGGAAAAATCGCAATCAGTGATCAGTGCCAGAACACAATTAAAGAATTTGGATCGTACATATGGGATCAGAAAGCATCTGAGCGTGGAGAGGATAAACCGGTGAAGCAGCACGATCATGCAATGGATGCACTGCGGTACTTCTGCTATACAATTATTCGCAAGCCGGGAAGCATCGGTATTTTGAAGTGAGGTAACAATGGATATTGATACAATGAAACAACTGATAAAAAAATATGAGCCCGGTCATGCGGCATTTGTGACACGTGCGGATATAGCAGAACGTTATTACCGCAATGAGACGGACATACTGTTTCGTGATAAGCAGAAAAATGAGAAAAAAGAGGAACCCGACAATCCGCTGCGCAACGCAGACAACCGGATTCCCCGGAACTTTCATGGTCTGATCGTGAACCAGAAAGCGTCCTATGCGTTTACCGCACCGCCGTTGTTCGATGTAGGCAGTACGGCGAGCAATAAGCGTATCACGGAAACCTTGGGTGATGAGTATGCAAAGAACTGCATGAAATTGTGTGTGAATGCTGCCAATACTTCCATCGGCTGGGTGCATTACTGGCAGGGCGATAATGGTTTTGAATGGGCAGTTGTTCCGTCTGAGCAGATCATCCCGGTGTTTGACCGTAGCCTTAAACGTAGGCTGATCGGAGCCATGCGAGTGTATCCGGACATCGACGATGCAACTGGAGATAATTATACGGTATATGAATACTGGACGGATACAGAGTGTCAGGCATTCCGGCGAAGAGCAGGCGAGACACTTAATCTGCTGACATACTATGAAATGTTTGTTGATCCAGCCACCCGTGATATGGTTGCCGATTACCGGCATGATTTCGGAGAAGTACCGTTCATCCCGTTTTACAACAACAATATCCATACAGATGATTTGCGCAACATTAAGCCACTGATAGACGTATATGACAAGGTTTACAGCGGCTTTATCAATGATCTGGATGATATACAGGAGCTGATCTTTGTACTGTCTGGATATGGCGGTGAAGATCTGAATGGATTCCTATCCGATTTAAAAAAGTACAAGACCATTAAGGTAGATGGGGATGAGGGCGGTGCGGTGTCTACGCTGAACATTGAGATTCCGATTGAAGCCCGGAACAGTGTACTGGATGCAACTAGAAAGGCAATCTTCGAGCAGGGACAAGGCTTTGACCCGCAGCCGGAGAACTTCGGCAATCAGTCGGGTGAGGCGTTGAAGTTCATGTACTCACTTCTTGAAATGAAAGTAGGATTGATGGAGACAGAGTTCCGGCTTGGGTTTTCGCGGTTGGTGCGAGCAATCTGCAAAGTGCTTGGTATTCAGTGTGGTACGATTATCCAGACATGGACCCGTACCTGTATCAAGAATGATACGGAGCAGGCGCAGATCTGCAAGGATTCCGTAGGAATTGTAAGTAAAAAGACGATTCTGAAAAATCATCCGCTTGTGGAAGATGCAGATGAAGAATTGAAGCAGATCGAAAAAGAAGAAAAAGAAGCGCAGGAAAAAGCTGATCTGTATTCGGGAGCATTTACGAATCAGAATAAAACAGATAACAATCAGGACAACAACGATGGCGATACGGGGCAGGATGAATGAAAAACGGTGTATATTGGAAAAAACGCTTCAAGCAGATAGAGGAATCCCAGCATCAGCAAGGGCTGCAGTGCTATGCAGATATCGAAAAGCAATATCTTGTAGCACAGCGGCAGATGGAAGCAAAAATCAATGCCTGGTATCAGCGTTTTGCAAATAATAACGCGATTTCTCTTGTGGAAGCACGCCGGTTATTAAATTCCAGTGAATTGGATGAAATGAAATGGGATGTCGAGCAGTACATACGGTACGGAAAAGAAAATGCTATCAATGGTCAGTGGATGAAGGAACTGGAAAATGCTTCCGCAAAAGTACACATCAATCGGCTGGAGGCATTGAAGCTTCAAATGCAGCAGTCATTGGAAGTGATGTTCGGTAATCAGCTTGATAGTGTTGATTCTACAATCCGTGATGTTTACCAATTCGGTTTTCTCCATACTGCCTATGAGATTCAGAAGGGGATTGGAACCGGATGGAGTTTTACATCCCCGAATGACCGGCTGATTGATACAGTGGTCCATAAGCCTTGGGCGGCAGACGGGCAAACGTTTTCAGACCGGATCTGGACGAACAAACAGAAGCTGGTCAATGAATTGAACACCACCATGGTACAGAACATAATTACCGGGGCTGATCCGCAGAAGACGATTGATGCCCTGGCACGGAAGATGAATGTATCAAAACAGAACGCGGGCCGCTTGGTTATGACAGAACAGGCGGCTTTTTCCAATGCAGCGCAAAAGGATTGTTTTGCAGAACTTGGGGTGGAACAGTTTGAAATATTGGAAACATTAGATAGTTTTACATGCAGCCTTTGTGGTTCTATGGACGGGCAGCATTTCCCTATGAGTCAGTATGAAATTGGTGTGACAGCTCCGCCGTTCCATCCGAACTGCCGTGGGTGTACCTGCCCATACTTTGAAGATGATTTTGGAGTGCCGGGAGAACGTGCAGCGCGTGGTGAAGATGGAAAAACATATTATGTATCGGGCAATATGACATATGAAGAGTGGAAGTCCTCTTTTGCAGATGGTAACAATGCAGCGAAAGACCGGTTGGGGATTATCACAAACAATAATAAAAGCAACCCGAACTATTATGATTTCAAGGGTAAAAATGTGGATACGGTCGAGTCGGAAATCTGCAAGTTCGACCATGAGGTTGGAGTTATATTTGACAATGGGAAAGCGGTAAATTGCCAGTTGGGAAATGAGGATACTATAGAATTTACGAAGTATCAGCTTAAAATGATGAAAGGAAAAGATGTTACTCATAATCATCCATTGAGTACGCCGCCGTCCCCAGAAGATCTGTATCTGCTGGTAAATTATAAAGTCAAAAGTTTCAGAACCTGTGGGGAAAACGGTACATATGTGTTAGAATATAATGAACAGGTAGAAAAACTTCCAGATTTCAAGACATTTAGTGATACATATGACGAAATTATATATGAATTACAAGATAAATATTATGATGAAGTGAAACATGGAATGAAACAAGAGGATGCGATCATATTACTTGGAGAGGCTGCTTGGGGAAGATTGTATGAACTATATAATGTCAA
>ULUY01015979.1_pt1 | contig 17792 bp, 20 predicted proteins | sample 1959031 | NCBI WGS metagenome assembly ULUY01 (sample SAMEA4835774, study PRJEB28245) | human gut metagenome | biome: gut microbiome; material: fecal sample | place: Denmark | collected 2008
ACGATAACGATATGCCTGAAAAATCAGATATTCAACTGAAATACAATAAATTTGGAGTTAATATTCCTATTTCGACGATCAGATTATCGGACAAGCATCCATGCTGCGGCTGTGTGTGGTATGACAGGGATACAGATGTCCTGTTTTGTCCGTTCCATAGTTGTGTGAGATACCAAAATGGATTTATAATGCCAAAGAAAGGTGAACGAAAATGCTGATCAAACGAGGTGACATTTTTTATGCAGATTTAAATCCGGTTGTCGGTTCAGAGCAAGGCGGTGTTCGTCCTGTACTGGTAGTGCAGAATAATGTGGGCAATAAGCATAGCCCAACGGTTGTAGTGGTGCCGATTTCTTCTGTTAGAAAAAAGGATCTGCCTGTGCATATTCAGATAAGATGTTCAGGACTGCCTAAAAATTCAACTGTTCTTGCTGAACAGATTCGCACTATTGACCGATGCAGGCTGCAAAAATATGTAGGATCTTTGGACAGAGAGTTTATGAAAGAGATCGATAGGATTTTAAAGATAAGCATAGGAGTGGATTTTGATGACTAAGTTCGGACAGGCAGAATACAGCGATTTTATGGCAAGAATATTTGCAGATAAGCTTGACAAAATTCTTGAAGAAAGCGAAAAGCAGGACTTTAACAATAGAAATACAGAAGATATTTTCAGGAAATTTCAATCGTCAAAGGACGCAGCATAGGAGGGATAAAATGGTGGGATTTTTTATTGGCTTGTTTGTCGGAGCTTTTATCGGCATAACTGTTATGTGCCTTTGTACAGCATCAGGACAGGCAGATAAGTATGAAAACCGCACAGGAAAGGATAAGTAATTTCGTTAGGTTTGATGATACCATTTCAGAAAAACTTGTGGTATCCTTGTTGGTAAAACGGAGGTGAGAAAATGCCGACAGTAACGGTGATACAGCCGACAATAACAGAAGAACAAAATACAAAAATCCGTTGTGCCGCATATTGCAGAGTATCTGCAACGATTTCTTCAACAGCTCTACAACTTTTTTCTCGTCCTGCTTTTCTTTGTACTCATCAACGGTCATGTGTGTATAGTGAGCTTGCTTATCTTCTCTGCTCATTCCGTGTGAGTTGAGTATACTTTCCATTGCAGCACGTTCGCTTTCTTCCCATGCGACAAGTCGGTTTTCCTTGAAATTTTTTGCAGTAAAACCTTGTTCGTCTAAGGCTGCTTTCATTGAAACGCCTTTGTTTAGTCCATTAACTCGCCCCTTTGTATAAAACGGAATTGGTAAAGCAATTTATTGTGTACCATTTCTTCCACTATTGCCGCAGGAATTTTTCTCGTTTTACAAAAATATGCAAACAGCTGTCTCATATCCGGAGCGTGTTCCGGCATTTGCAATTCCTTTTTTATTTTCTCATGTGTAATTGGTTTAGGCGGCGATGTAAATTCCGGTGCTTGCTTTTTCGGAAACTCCGAGCTGCGGTTCTCCGTAACATCGTGACCAGTCAGTTCATAAACAGATTGATTAAAGCTGTTTCCAATAACAAGTATGAGGCAATCAAGAGAATTGTTTGTTCTTCCAATTCCGTCATAGTGGCTATACCAAGAATTTGTTTCTGGTTTAATGCAAAGTCCAGGGAATTCTTTCACGTAAAATTGATTTCCTTTTCTCTCAACTGAGTAACCGCTGCTCTGAAAATAATTCAGCAAGTCAGCACTTCTTGCTTCTTCAATGAGATTTTTAAAATCATCATTTTTCAAAATCTTCCCACTTCCTTAGTGTTAGTGAGCAAATGCTGCTGCGCATAAATTTGCAGCAGCATTTGCCGTATTTTTACATCTTTGGTTTATGATTTGAGTTATCATCATCGTTTCCTATGTAAGGCTGATAATCGTCAGAATCATTCTTGTACATTGCTTCTCTCTGATTTTTCCACTGCGGTTTCAACCAATGGTGTATCATCAGGGTCATAAATATCCTCATGAGCATCAATTTCCACAAGCTTCATTTCAAGCTCTGCATATTCAATTTTTTTATCGAAAAGCTCCTGTTCTTTCGGGAACGGTGCGGCAATTCTTTCCTCTGCTTGCTGAATATTGGATTCAAAAAAAACAATTTCTTTTTTAGTATCTTCTATACGCTTTGGAATTGTTTTTTCAAGTAGATTCACAATTCGCTGAACATTATCCTGCTTATCGGTTATTCCCGCTTCACAAACATATTCGCGACTTCCTGCAATAGTAAACTTCATATTTGTAGAAAGCATTTTTCTTTCGACATTAATATCAAATCCGCAGATTTTTACGGACGGAATATGAAGTTCCGGAGATTTCGCCTTTGCTTCAAGCATTGAAATCAGATACACATTAATCGATTTTTTGTCATAAATTCGCTCTCCGTTTTCTTTTGTTAAAACAACGTCTTTATTTTGCTCTGCTATCTTTTTATCAGCTTCAAGTCCTGCGAGAAAATGCTCAGCGACCTCAATTTTTATAGGTAATTCTTCAAGAGTTTTTTGTGTTAAAACAGTTTCATGAGCGTATTCAGAACGCAGCATATTTAACTCGCTGATTTCATTTCCAAGTTCAGCAAATCTTCTAAAGTCAGGATTTCCCTCTGCTTGTGCCTGAAACTCTCCATAGGTAAGAACTTTCCCATCACAATCCTCCATAGAACGACCAACATTTTCGTTATTAAGGAATTGTGCAATAAATCTTGCTTTGTTTGCAACTGTTTGATATAAATAGCTATCCATTGTTCCCTCAGTAACATAATTGAAAATCTCGACCTCACTGAAACTGTTTCCCTGACGTAAAATTCTTCCCTCACACTGCTCAAAATCCGAGGGCTTCCAAGGGATATCAAGATGATGAAGTGCACATAATTTTTCTTGAATATTCGCACCTGTTTCAAGAGTATTTGTGCTTGCAATTACAACTCTGTACTTGCCGGCATTAATATCTTTGAATATTTCCTCACGATTTTTTGAATCGGATTTTGGTGCAAATATAATTTCGTTTTCCGGTATTCCTTGTGCAACAAGTTCATTTTTTATGTAATCATATACAGAAAAATTTCCATTATCAGAATTTACTGCAATATCAGAAAATACAAGTTGCACACCTTTTGTTTCATTATTTTCGTTGTAAATTCTGACTACATTTTCTATGCACTTATCAACCTTTCCGTCTTTATTCTGCTGAATCTCAAACGGTGGTTCTTCATCTTTTCGTGTGTAAATCGCTTGCAACGCCTGATTTCCAAGTGAAAAATATCGTGCTTCTCCTGTAATCTTTAAGAGATTATCTTCATACGGCTCAACATTACCGTTGAAAGGTCTATGCATTCTTTTTTCTGTATATGATTTTGGTGGACTTGTCCAATGCTCTGACTTACAAGCGGATACGTTCTTAAATATGACTCCTTGCTGCATTTCAGGGAGCGAAGCTTCTTTTTTTTTCATTTTCATCGCTGTCCTTATTCTTTAAAGCAGCATTTATTTTGGTTTCTAAGGCTTTCCAACCTGCTTTAATGACCGTTTTACCGATGGCTGTAAAATGTGTATTCTCGCACGTCACAGTTACCTTTACAGCTTCATATTTTTGCGGCTCTGCTACAACCATTATGAGCCTTGCGGAAACAAGCTTTAATATATTGTTTTCTTCTTCACTAAGGCTATTCAAATCCTTGCTTTTTATTCCGCCTGTCGGAAAAATTGCATGGTGTCCGCTGACTTTGGCATTATTGATACATCTTTTTACATTCACAGAATCGGGTTTACCAAACATATGAAAAACTTCTGCAACATCACTTACACGCTGCATTGTTGTTTCTTCCATATCGTCAGATATGTATTGTGAATCAGTACGCGGATATGTTACTAATTGTGCCTCGTATAGCTTTTGCATACTATCAAGCGTCTGTTGTGCTGTATATCCGAAGTATTGGTTAGCATCACATTGAAGTGTAGTCAGGTCATAGAGCTTTGGTGGATTTACCGTCTTGACTTCTTTTTTCAGTTCAGAAACGTCTGCGTCCTTACCGTTTACTAACGCTAAAAGCTTCTCTGCTTCTAATTCATCATCAATTCTTTTTGAACTTGCCACAAATGAGCCGCAGTTTAGGTCAACTGTAAAAAATCTCTGCTTAACAAAATTTCTTACTTCATTGTCTCTCTGAACAATCATTGCAAGCGTTGGTGTCTGCACTCTACCGACGGTAATTTTTGAATTGTATCGTACTGAAAAAAGACGTGTTCCATTCATACCTACTATCCAATCAGCTTTAAGTCTGCAAAATCCTGCACTATAAAGGCTGTCATACTCTGAGCTGCTTTTCATGCTCGATAAAGCAGATTTAATAGCAGATTCTTCAAGAGAAGATACCCACAATCGCTTTACAGGCTTTTTGCAGCCGATAAGCTTATATACATACCTGAAAATACACTCTCCCTCACGGTCTGCGTCAGTAGCACATATAATCTCATCAATATCTTTGCGATTCATAAGTTCTTTTAATATCTTGAATTGTGCTTCACAGCCTTCTGCTATATTTTTGGACCATAGTCGATAAAGTAGACAGAAAAAAAGTCAAAAAAGTTCTTCAAATTGAACGGGAGATAAAAGGTCATTCGCAGAGTGAGGACGTTTGAAATTGTAAAAGTGAATATATTCAAAAACAGACAATTCCAATTCATCAAAAGCGGTATAGGAACGGCGGTTAGTTTCTTCAAGTTTCAAAAACTTGAAAAAAGCTTCTGCTACGGCATTGTCATAAGGATGCCCCTTTTTAGAAAACGACTGAATAAAGGAAGCTCTGTCCAGCCTTTTTCGAAATTCATCGCTGGTATACTGAGAACCTCTGTCTGAGTGGAAAATCACATTTTCAGGATAATTCCTGTTTTTTAAAGCAAATTCAAATGTATCCAGAACAAGCTTGGTATCGATTTTGCAGCTTATTTTATAAGCTATCACACGTCTTGAAAAAAGATCAATGATAACGCATAAATAATAAAATCTTCCTCCGGCTTTTATATATGTAATGTCGCTGCACCATGCTTTGTTTGGCTCTTTGGGATTGAAATTCTGCTTTAATATGTTGTGACAGTCTCTGTCATTGGATTTGTTTGCGGCTTTGAATTTTGGCTTGACGGTCGACATTTTAGGAAGCTGCATTTGTTTCATCAGTCGGTACACTCTTCCCTGACTGATATGTATGCCATAATTAACTTCAAGAACCTTACGCATTTTTTTAGCTCCATAACGGCATTTTGCTTCGGAATAGATCTGTAAAATACAGTTCTTTATATTCCTGTTTTCAATTGTTCTTTTAGGTTCTTTAGAGTTAAAATGCTTATAATAGCTGCTGCGGTTTACATTCAGAACACGACATAGGGTTATTATTGCATGTTCGTGCCGAAGTAAATGTACAGCTCTCATTCTTTCCCTGAGCGTGGAGTCATTATGGCAAGCGCTTTTTTTAATATGATGTTTTCCTCCTCAAGCTGTGCGTTTCTTTTTTGCAGTTCCTTTATCTGCTTTGCTGTCATAATAGTGTTGTCGTCGACCTTGACTTCCGAATAAAGCTTTATCCATCTTGAAATCGCACTTACCGATATTCCGTATTCCTTGGAAAGTTCAGTTTGGTTTTTTTCGTTCTGGTGTAATGCCATGATGTTCTTTTTATGTCGTGTTGACACTAAGCCTAACAACGCACCTTTTCGGCAAAATTTCACGCATCCTGCGTTAAAAAGTCTGGACAGGCGACAGCCTGCCTGCGACTTTTTGCCTTGTCTACGTAAAATTTATGCTCGAAAATCTGCATATTATCTTAGTGTCAACACTCCCTAAGAAAATATGTCCTGAGAGCCGTGTGGCTGCACTATTTGAGCCAACTATTGACAATAATGGCAGTCATGCTCATGAAAAAGAAGATGGCATTATAGAAATGCTCGAAGACTATAATGAGCGCTACGGACAGGATTTTTCAATCCTACATACGCTAAGTATAAGAAAGATGTTGCTGCTCGTATTGCATATTTATGGTTCGCACAGCCATGCACATCGAAAATATAGCCGATACTGTGGTCTGTTTCGCCAAGGTCACGGATTATTTTATTAAGACGTATCTCATATAAATACTGCATTTTGTCAAAAATCTTAAATCCGCAATATTGCATTATCACAGCTTTTATGATATACTCAGATAAGAATCACCCGCGCAAAGTGCAGGAGGCGTTACAATGAGCAAAGTATTTATAGTTGAGGACGATGAAATAATAGCAAATATGGTTGCCGAACATCTGAAAAGCTGGAAAATGGAAGTCCGCTGTGCAAACGGACTAAAAAATGTTACAGAGGAGATCAAGGAATTTTCTCCGGATATTGTCTTAATGGACATCAATCTCCCCTATTACAATGGATTCTACTGGTGTGCGGAAATAAGAAAATTTTCCAAAATCCCGATAGTTTTTCTGTCATCGGCAGATGACAACATGAACATTGTCATGGCAATGAACATGGGCGGCGATGATTTCATAGCCAAGCCGTTTGATCTCGCAGTTCTCTCGGCAAAGCTTCAGGCGGTGCTTCGGCGCAGCTATGGCATGGAGCTGAAATCTCACACACTCGACTTTGACGGAATAAGCCTCGATCTTGACGATACAACGGCGAGCTATAAAGGTGAAAAGATCGAGCTTACCAAAAACGAGTTCATTATACTGAAAACGCTTTTTGAAAAAATCGGTAAAGTAGTAAGCCGTGACGAACTCATGGAAAAGCTATGGGGAAACGACGAATTCGTTGACGACAACACTCTTACGGTCAATATTGCGAGGGTAAGGAAAAAATTTGAGCAAGTAGGAGCAGACGGTCTCATCAGGACAAAGAGAGGGCTTGGTTACATTGTCGGACAGGAATAATAACAAAACTAACGAATTAAAGGGATTTTTCAGCACAAGCTATCCGATGATCCTGTCGGCAGCCGCAAAAACAGCAATAGTTTTCGTACTCTCCTCACTCTATCTGAAAGACGCAGAGTTTACATTTTATATTGTTTCGTTCATACTTATTATTGAAGTCGTAACATTGTTTTTTCAATACAGCAACTTTAAAAAGCAGCAAAAGCAGACAGCTCAATTGCAGCGCGAACTTGAAAACAATAAGATCTCGTGGGAAAGTCAGCGCGATAAAGAGGACTTCTTTGCTATGTGGGCGCACCAGATAAAGACCCCTATCGCAGCGCTGAAACTCCTTTTGCAGTCGGATAAACAGGACGTTACCGCCTGCAAGGGCGAGGTTTTCAAGATAGAGCACTACGTTGAAATGGCTCTGGGATTTCTTAGGTTTGAGGAAATGGGAAACGACCTTGAACTTCTAAGCTACGAACTTGAACCCATAGTAAAACAATCGATAAAAAAATTCGCTCCGATGTTCATTTCAAAGCATCTTTCCGTAAATCTGAAAGATCTGAACGTAAAGATACTCACGGACGAAAAATGGCTTTCGTTCGTGATAGAGCAGTTGCTTTCAAATGCGGTAAAGTACACATCTTCCGGCGGTATAACTATCAGAACCTGTACAGAAAACGAACAGCTTTGCATAATTATAGAGGACACGGGAATAGGTATACGCAGTGAAGACCTTCCGCGGCTGTTTGAAAAAGGATTCACTGGTTACAACGGAAGAATGGACAAAAAGGCGAGCGGTCTCGGACTTTATCTATGCAAGAGCATATGCGACAAACTCGGGCACAAGATCAGCATAGAATCACAGGAGAACAAGGGTACTAAAGTCACGATAAGAGTTACGGCGGAAAACGTCTCCTGCGGCGATCTGCTTAAAATGTGATCCAACCTTACAAAAATGTAAGAAAACTTCAAGGAAATGTAAGCCAATCAACTGGCAGCGCATTTCCTTTTTTGCTATAATTATAACCGTCAGATAAAACAATGTGACATAAGAAGATCAGATGAACGAAAGGAAGTTTTTATATGGGAATTCTGGAAGTAAACCACATTAAAAAAGTGTACAAAACCAAAATTGGCGGAACAGAGGTCGAGGCGCTGAAGGACATTCATTTCAGCGTGGAATCGGGCGAGTTTGTCGCTATCATGGGCGAATCGGGCAGCGGCAAGACCACTCTCCTTAACATACTTGCCGCACTCGACAAGCCTACTTCGGGCAGAGTATGTGTTGCCGGCAAAGACCTCACCGCGATACGCGACAAGGACAGAGCGGAATTCCGCCGAAACAACCTCGGCTTTATTTTTCAGGATTTCAACCTGCTCGATAATTTCTCTATCGAGGACAACATCATGCTGCCGCTGGTTCTTGCAGGCGAGGATTACAAAACAATGAGGGTCAAACTATTTCCTATCGCAAGCAGCCTCGCAATAGACAGTCTGCTGAAAAAGTATCCCTACGAAGTTTCGGGCGGACAAAAGCAGAGAGCTGCCGTTGCCCGCGCGCTCATCACAAATCCTTCTATCCTGCTCGCAGATGAACCGACCGGCGCACTTGATTCAAAGTCATCGACCAAGCTGCTTGAACAACTGCGGGAAATAAACAAAACGGGACAGACCATTCTTATGGTAACTCACAGTAATGTCGCTGCAAGCTACGCTAACCGCGTTATGTTCATCAAAGACGGCGAGGTTTTCCACCAGATATACAAGGGCGATATGAAGCGCAGCGAAATGCTTGACAAGATATGCGATTCGGTAACGGTTCTCATGAGGGGAGGAGAAAACGATGAGTAATAAGATCTTCCGCAAATTCGTTGCAGAGGGTATCACCAAAAATAAAAAGATCGTTCTCCCCTTTCTGGTTGCCGGAACGATAATCGTAATGATCTTCAACATTCTTGCCTCTCTCGCGTATACTCCCTACATCTACCATGACGGAATTGAAGCTTTCTACGGCGCGCAGATACTTTCTACGCTGCTTGAGATCAGCTTTAAGGTCGTCGGTTTTTTCTCGGTCATTTTCATACTTTATGCAAACAACTTTGTAATGAAAAACAGGCGAAAGGAGATAGGACTGTATGGCGTTCTCGGACTTTCCAAAAAGAATATTGCCATTATACTTATCGGCGATATGCTGGTCAAAGCCTTTATAACTATCGTATGCGGACTCATTCTCGGAACATTTCTGAATAAGCTCATGCTCCTTGCGCTTTACAAGATAATTCACCAGCCGCCTGTTTCAGGGCTTATGCTCGAACCGAAAAGCATAATAATAACAGCAGTCCTTTTCTCCATTATCTATCTTGTGTGCCTTATTTCAAACATCATGTCGGTAAATATCTGCAATCCTATCGAACTCCTGCGCAGCGACAAAAGCGGAGAAAAAGAACCGAAAGTCAAAGTGCTGATGTTCATTGCAGGTCTTGCCGCACTCGGCTGCGGATATTTTATCGCACTCAAAGCCAAGAGCACCATGGACGCGATACAGTCTCTATTTACGAGCATTATACTCGTAATCACAGCAACTTACCTGCTCTTTATCGCAGGCAGTATATTTATACTAAAAAAACTCAAGAACAACAAGAAATACTACTATAAAACCCGAAACTTCATCAGCGTCTCCAATCTCATCTATCGAATGAAGCATAACGCGGCAGGTCTTGCGTCAATATGCGTGCTTTCCACGGGAGTTCTCATACTGCTTACAAGCGCCGCTTCCTTGCAGATACTCGGCAATAAGTCAATTGACACCCTTTATCCGAATGATATCAAGATAGAGATATACGATGACAATTCTTTAAGCGATGAGGAGTGTATCAGCGGAATAGAGTCCATTGCTGACAAGCAAAATGAAAGCGTAGTCAACGGAAAAGTTCTCAGATACAATTCGGCTTTATGGGTAAAAAGCGGAAACACCTTTACAGCCGAAGAATCAGAGGCTCTTATCGGCGTAAATGACGGAGCTGATATGTATCTCCTTTCACTTGATAATTACAATAAATATTTCGGAGCTGATGTAAAGCTTGACAAGGATCAGGTACTCGTCTACTCCACAAAGAATGATTTAAGCGGCGAATTGAACATTCTTGATAAAAAATTCTCTATTACGGGAGAAGTTCCCGAGGCCGACAGAGATAAACTGGACAAGATCATAAATCCCGCAATGAGGCTTTACGAGAGCGTTGTCGTCGTATTTGACAGCGATGAGACAATAAAAAGCCTGACTACGCTCGATAAATCAAGCGATCCAAGAATGTATATCTGCTTTGATACACAAAGGGAATGGTCGGCTAAAAAAGTAGCTGCTTTCACCAAAGACGTCAACGAATACCTGCGCAGCGGTCTTGATCCATCAAAGAACGAGTCTTACCACGTCGAGGTCAAGTTCAAGCAGGAGGAAAAAGCTTTCTTCTACAACCTCTACGGCGGAGCTTTCTTTGTCGGACTCTTCCTCGCAGTTGTTTTCCTCATGGCAACGGCTCTTATCATCTACTATAAGCAGCTTTCAGAGGGCTATGAGGACAAGGAGCGCTACCGGATCCTCAGTTGTGTCGGTCTTACCGATAAGGAGATAAAACAGACCATAAAGCGACAGGTCAAGCTGATATTCTTCCTCCCGCTCGTGACTGCGATAATCCACATGGCGGTTGCCAGCAAGATAATCAAGCTGTTTCTCGGAAGCGTCATTATCGTTGACACATTCACATTTATCTGCTCAATGGTGATAGTATCACTTGTATTTACAGTATTCTATGCGATAGTCTACAAGTTCACATCAATACAGTACTATAAAATAGTTAACTCAAACAACTGATTCCTAAATCGCTGAAACAGCAAAAACCTCCTATGGTTAATTTCTGCCATAGAAGGTTTTTATTTTTACAAGAGTTGTTTACTGCTCTGGAAGTGTAATAAGATCAATAATATACTTCTGAACAGCAAGAGCGTCTTTAGTGGTCACACCATCGCCAACGCTTGAGCAGTCAGCGTTTCTCCAGCCGCTCTCAGTGATGTGAGTCGTGTCATTGCCTGTAAGTCCGTATTTGTCCTTATTTGCAATCGCCTGTAGTATCATAACTGCATCCGAAATATCGACCTTGCCGTCGGTGTTTGCATCTCCGTAAAGAAAATCGTCAACTATAGTTGTTGTCGAAGTTGTCGGTATTTCTGATGTAGTGGTAGTTGTTGTTTCAGCGAGTTTAGTTGTAGTAGTGGTGGTAGTTGTTGTCGTAGTAGTCGTTGTGGTGGTAGTTTCGGAAGTCGTGGTGGAAGTAGTTTCGATTGCCTTTTTGTTTACGATAACATCGCCAACATCAGCAGAAACCTTGTCGATGAAGCCCATTGATTTACACCTGTCTCAACCAGTGTCTCGAACTGCTTTCTCTGCTCGTAGGTAATGGTCTGAGTGGACTGCCAGCGAACCACATAATTAAGCTCTCCGTTGTTGGCAATTATCTGGTCAAAGAGGGAATTCCAGCGCTTGGATTTAGTACCAATTGAATCCTCGTTCTGAACTCTGTTCTGGTAGATCCAGTCAGCAGCGTACTGATACTCCGAGGGCATATCCGCAATTGTGATAGCCGAATCAGCGGCATTAGCCGTTACAGTTGCAGGTACGGAGAGAACTGAGGGCTGGTCTCAAATGCAAAAGGTGCAGAGAGGGCGGACGCCATTACAGCAGCACTGAGAAGCGCCGATGCAAGCTTCTTTTTTGATTTTTTTAGCATAATTACACTCCTTCTATATTTTTCCCATGTAATGCACAACAGCGTGTTCACAAAAAATTGGGAACACGCCGTGAAACTTCGCTGCATAGGGATTATGAAATAATTATACAGTATTTACAAACAAAAAAATCAATATTATAATACAATAAATCAAATATCAAACTGAAAATTCTACCATTTTCACAATGGCGGACTGTCCGGCTTGGCGAAAATAACAAAACGGAGGTCATAATTCCGACCTCCGTCAATATCAATCTACCGCCGCAGACAGAACTTCACCTATTCTGCCGCAAATCAGCAGGTCTGCTGAACTGTCCATTCCTGTAGGAGACATATTTATTATAACAAGATTGTTTCCGCGGAAGTAGCGCACAAGTCCTGCCGCAGGATATACATTAAGAGAAGTGCCTGCGATAATCAGCGTATCCGCCTCTGCGATCGCATTGACAGCACCGTTTACCACACTGTCGTCAAGTCCTTCCTCGTAGAGCACAACGTCGGGCTTTACCACTCCCCCACACTCACAGGTGGGAACACCAGTCGAGTTCATGATAAATTCAACACTGTGGAATTTTCCGCATTTCATGCAGTAGTTTCGCAAAACGCTGCCGTGAAGCTCGTACACCTTTTTGCTGCCGGCAGCCTGATGCAGACCGTCTATATTCTGCGTCACCACCGCAGTAAGCTTACCCTCGCGCTCAAGCTGTGCAAGTTTGAGGTGCGCCGCATTCGGTTCAGCGTTAGGGCACAGCATTTTTGCGCGGTAGAATCTATAAAATTCCTCCGTCTTTTTCATGAAAAAGCTGTGGCTGAGAATAGTCTCGGGCGGATAATCCCACTGCTGATTGTAAAGACCGTCAACACTTCTGAAATCCGGAATACCGCTCTCGGTGGAAACTCCTGCACCGCCGAAAAAGACTATCTTATCGGAATTTTTGATTATTCCGCGAAGTTTTTCGATCTCTTCCATACTACTCACCCATGACCTTTACATAGAATTTTCTTGTGCGCGGGCCGTCAAATTCACAGAAATAAACGTCCTGCCAAGTTCCGAGCAAGGGCTTTCCGCCGCTTACGATGAGGATCTCGCTTGCTCCGACCGCCGAGGACTTTATATGCGCGTCCGAATTGCCCTCTGCATGGCGAAAAGCATTGAGATTCGGAAATATCTTGTCCATCCCGAGCACAAAATCGCTTTTTACGTCAGGGTCAGCGTTTTCGTTGATCGTTATAGCGGCAGTGGTGTGCGGACAGAACACCACGCATATCCCCTCGTTAACTCCGCTCTCGGAAACCGCCTCTGTCACTTCATTTGTAATATTCACAAGTCCCTCATTCGGGGTTTTAAGCTGAAAATTGAATAACATGATTACTCTCCCTTATAATATGTATATGTCGTCAGGTCACTTGTTCTGCGCGTAGTATCTGCAAAAATAGTTCAGCGGACATTCGCCGCATTTCGGACTCCTTGCGCGGCAGATATCTCTGCCGAACTGAACTGTTCTGTGGCAGAAATCCGATGATGTTTCCGGCGGCAGGAGCTTTACGAGGTCTTTTTCGACCTTCGCAGGCTCTTTGTTGGAAGTAAGCCCGAGCCGTCCCGATATGCGTATGCAGTGAGTGTCGGTAACGACCGCAGGCTTACCGAAAACATCGCCGAGAATAAGATTCGCGGTCTTTCTGCCGACTCCCGACAGCGTGAGGAGTTCCTCCATGGTAGAGGGCCCTTCCCCCCCAAAATTATTGATAAGCTGCCCTGCCATTTCCTTTAGGCTCTTTGCCTTTGTGTGGTAGAATCCGCACGGTTTCACGTCCTGTTCAAGCTCCGCGAGGTCTGCGTCCGCAAAAGCCTGAAGTGTCGGGTACTTTTTGAACAAAGTTTTCGTTACAACGTTGACCCTTGCGTCAGTGCACTGTGCAGCAAGTCTGGTCGCCATCATAAGCTGATACGGCTCTCCGTAATCAAGCGTACACTGAGCGCCCGGATAGAGCTTTTCCAGTTCTGCGCAGGCAAGGTCTGCAATTTCCTGTTTTTTCATTTGTTCTCACCTCTGAGCTGTTTCTGTTTTGCCAATATATCGTCGTATATCCGATACATCTTCTGAACCGTGTTTTCAAGGAAATAATAGTGCTTTATGTAGAATACGAGCAGTATGATTATCATTGTAACAAGCACAATAAGCAAACCGTTATCTGTTACGAGCATTGTACACATGAATATCGACACTATGACCGCAAACATCATAGTCACGAGAAAATGCACTATCCTCTCGTGCTGCATAAAAGCGATCTTGTCCTTGTGCTCGGCAAGAATATCGTCCGCGTCCGAAAGCTCCGTACATTCAGCGAGCCTTTTAGTTATCTGATCTATGTAATTTTTCAGGTATTCTGTCATTGCATTCCCCCCCTTTCTCAAATTATACACCATTTCTGCGATTTTGTCACGCTTTTTTTACTGCCAAATTATACTCGCCGCAAAACTATCATTTGCAGAAATAACAGGCAATATCGAAAATTAAGTCGCCCACCATTAATTAAGTTATATTTAAGCTGAATATTACTCATTATGTCAAAAAGTCAGTCTATCAATTGTGTAACTGACCAAAGTTTTGGAACTATTTGTAATTTTTTTGGAAAATTATTGATTTTTGTATAAATCAGCACTATAATTAAAGTATATTTTATTTTGGGAGGATATTAAAATGAAATCAAAATTCTTAAAGAAAGCGGGTGCAGCGCTTCTTTCAGCTACTATGCTGACTAACACAGCGGCTTTCAGTACGTTTATTTCAGACGCAGCCGACTCAACCGAAACAAGGTATGAGTTTGAAGACGCTGAGATCACCGGCACAGGCAGCATCAAGACTGACGATGCAGAAGCTTCCGGCGGCGCTTACTACTTCCTTGAGGGCAACTCTGATACAGCAACTCTTAAAGTTACGGTCGAGACCACAGGAATGTATGAGCTTTCTATCCGCTATGCAGCAGCTTACGGCGAAAAGATCCAGAACCTCTATGTAAACGGAGTAGATCAGGGTCAGATCTCTTTCACATCCAAGACATGGGCGGACGCTAACTGCGGCAGCGTAAAGCTCAACGCAGGTGAAAACGAGATCATGATAAAGGGAAACTGGGGTTGGACAAACTTTGACTATCTCACAGTAAAGCCTGCAACTCTCCCCGATATCAAAGTAACTCAGCCCTACACCTGCGATACAAAGGCTACTATTGAAACACAGAACCTCATGTCATACCTTTCTGAGGTTTACGGAAATAACATTATCTCAGGTCAGCAGGAAATCTATATGTACGGTCCTCACGACTTTGAGTACGAATTTGAATACCTCAAGGACACAACAGGTCACTACCCCGCTATCCGCGGATTTGACTACCTCAATGAGGCAAATATCCTCGGCTACGGTACTGAGGACGGCACTACCGACAGAATCATTGACTGGGTAAAGAACAGAAACGGTATTGCTACAGCTTCATGGCACCTCACAGTTCCCGTTGACTTTACAAATTATAATGTAGGCGACAGTGTTACTTATGAGAATGCAACCTACTCCTGCAAATGGGATACAGACAAGACCAAGGGCAACACAGCAACCAACTTCAATACAGCAAATGTTGTAAAGGAAGGCACAAAGGAAAACGAGTATTATCTGGCAGCTCTTGAGGAACTTTCCACATACCTCCTCAAGCTTCAGGACGCTAATGTTCCGCTTATCTTCCGTCCTCTCCACGAGGCTGAAGGCTCGGGCGGCGAAACAGGCTCATGGTTCTGGTGGGGCGCAGCAGGTTCAGAAGTATATAAGGAGATCTGGAAGCTCACCTACAAGACACTCACAGAAGATTACGGCATTCACAACATCATCTGGGAGTGGAACAGTTATAACTACGAGAATTCCGCTAACTGGTATCCGGGCGATGACTATGTAGACATCATCGGCTACGATAAGTACAACTGCACAGTTTACCTTGAAGAAAACAACTGGCAGCCTTCACTTGTTCACAACGATTCCGCTATCAGCTCTACTTTCTACGGAATCATGCAGAAATACGGCAGCGCAAAAATGGTATCAATGGCTGAGAACGACTCATTCTCAACAGTTGACAACCTCATGTCAGAAAAAGCAGGCTGGCTCTACTTCTGTACATGGTACGACGGCGATCAGGAAAGCAATCACTTCCTTACAAACCCGCTCTTCAACACAAAGGAAGACACAATCGCTATGTACCAGAGCGATTACTGCATCACTCTTGACGAGCTTCCCGCTGACCTCTACACAAAGAACGGCGAAGTAACAAGAACTACTGCCGCAACAACTACCACTACAACTACAACGGCTGACCCCAGCGTAACAACTACGACGACAACTACCGGCTTTACATTTGAGCAGAAGTCTTACAAGATCGACCTCCCCGAGGACAGAACAGATACAGATCTCGTACTTGAGATCGAAGGCGCTCCCACAGCTTCTATCGGCGGCGGAGTAGGCTACGGCACAAACGCTAAGGACTGGACTAACCTTGAATGGAGCGGAAATGCTGACGCTGACGGCAAGCTCACAATAAAGGTCGACATCTCCGAGATCCCGAGCACAATAACGACCGCAGAGATCCAGATCTGGTGGTCAAATGTTTGGGACAGCACAAAGGAAGCTGCTGACGATGCTGACTGCGATCTCGTAAAGTCATCATTTGTAAAGCGTAGCAGCGGCACAGTTCTCTACGGTGACGCAAACTGTGATGACAAGGTTGACCTTTCAGATGCTGTTATGCTCCTTCAGGCTATCGCAAACGAAGATAAGTACGGTGTTAACGGCACAAGCGAGGATCACATCACAGCTCAGGGTCTTATTAATGGTGACTGTGCTGATCCCGGCAGCGGAGTTACTGCGCTGGACGCACTCTCCATTCAGAAATATATTGCTGAAATATGCACACTTCCTGTATATACAGACAGTTCTACTAAATAAATAATAACTCGCACACTAAAGGCTCACTCAACAATTGTTGAGCGAGCCTTTTTATATCGATCGGCTGTTTCACAATTGTATATATCTGCCGCCGGAAGTCTATACTGCGCTTGACATAATGTTAAACCTATGTTAAAATTATAGCAATAACACATGACAATTTACGCGAAAAGGAGCAGATGCCAATGAAGAAAATGTATTTTATTGTAAACCTTGTCGCGGGCAAGGCAAGGATCAGTAAAAAACTCGGTGCAATAGTGGACGAATTCACAAAAGCCGGATACTATATAACAATACACACAACCCAGAGCGGCGATGATGCCGCAGAATGGGCGAAATATGCCTGCCATCACGATTACGACCTGCTCGTCTGCGCAGGCGGAGACGGTACACTCAGCCAATGCCTTCAGGGAATCATGGAGTGCGAAGATCGTATCCCGATAGGATACATTCCCGCAGGTTCTACCAACGATTTTGCAAAAAATCTCGGGATTCCCACAGATACCATAGAAGCCGTCCGCTACATCATTAACGGCAAGCCCTGCCTTTGCGATATCGGCAGTCTCAACAGTCAGAGTTTCTCCTACGTTGCAGCTTTCGGAGCATTTACCAATATAACCTACGACACCTCTCAGAGGGTAAAGAACCTGTTTGGTCACGCTGCCTATATGGTCAACGGAGCAGCTCAGCTCAACAATATCAAGGCAAAAAAAATGCGCATTGAATGCGACGGCGAAGTCATCGAGGACGAGTTCATTTACGGTATGGTCACTAATACCGCCTCGATCGCAGGAATTCTCAAAATGGACAACTTCCTGCTTGATGACGGTATATTCGAGGTAACTCTTGTACGCAAGCCCGACAATATTTTCGACCTTGACAGAACTGCCCTTTCGCTGCTCAAAAACGACACCGAGCACAAGAATATTCTTTATTTCCGCACGAGTAAACTGGTTATAACCAACCTTGACGATGAGCCGTTCTCGTGGACTCGTGACGGAGAATACGGAGGAAGCAACATTGTGAATACGATCGTAAACAACAGGCGCGCGGTCGAATTTCTTGTAGCTGAACCTGAAAAACTCCCCTTTTCCAACTTGACGAGCTGAGCCAGTTCGACCGCGTCCACGTCTC
>ULUY01055668.1_pt1 | contig 17322 bp, 8 predicted proteins | sample 1959031 | NCBI WGS metagenome assembly ULUY01 (sample SAMEA4835774, study PRJEB28245) | human gut metagenome | biome: gut microbiome; material: fecal sample | place: Denmark | collected 2008
GAAACATCCAATCCAATTTTAAGGGCCTATTAATGACATTTTACGGCAGTACAAGCATAAAAACCGGAAATCCGGAACTGAATAGCCTGATTGCCACGCGAGGCATGTCAGGCATGATGAATACGATTTGGCTGATCCTTTGTGCCATGTGCTTCGGCGGGGCGATGGCGGCAAGCGGAATGTTGGGCAGCATCACTTCCGTATTTCTGCGCTTTATGAAACGGACAGTCGGGCTGGTAACGTCGACTGTCGCATCGGGACTGTTCCTCAACATCTGTACGGCCGACCAATATATTTCCATCATCTTGACTGGAAATATGTTCAAGGATATTTATGAAAAGAAAGGATACGAAAGCCGTCTGCTGAGCCGTACGGTAGAAGACTCGGTCACCGTCACTTCCGTACTAATCCCGTGGAATACTTGCGGTATGACACAGGCAACGATCCTCGGAGTTGCGACATTCATCTACCTTCCTTATTGTTTCTTTAATCTAATCAGCCCGTTGATGAGCATCACGATTGCTGCGATCGGGTTCAAAATAAAAAGGAAAAATGAAAAAGCTAAAAGTGTCGTTGCTGGCTAAGGTTGTCATTGCCATCGCAGCCGGTGTTGTATTCGGGCAGTTCCTGCCCGGCGGGATCGCCCGCATCTTTGTTACATTTAATTCTTTGTTCGGCAACTTCCTGTCGTTTTCGATCCCACTCATTATTCTAGGGTTGGTGACACCAGCCATCGGGGAATTAGGCAAAGGGGCCGGCAGATTGCTGGCCTTGACCGCACTGATCGCATATGGCTCAACTATCTTCTCTGGTTTCTTCACCTATTTCAGCAGTTCGGCAATCTTCCCACATATCCTACCGGTCAACACGGAGTTAACAGCAATGGAAAATCCCGAAGACTTCATGTTGCAACCCTATTTTATAGTCGCCATGCCACCTTTGATGGATGTCATGACAGCTTTGCTTCTATCCTTCACCATCGGGCTTGGCTTGTCTTATATTAATGGGGAAACATTGCGCGAATCCTTTTCCGATTTCCAGAAAATCATTACGAAACTGATCGAGGCGGTTATCATCCCTTTATTGCCACTTCACATCTTCGGCATTTTCCTGAACATGACGGTGAGCGGGCAAGTCATGGGCGTGATTACCATGTTCTTGAAAGTGATAATCGTGATATTTGTCCTGCATGTGTTGCTATTACTTATCCAGTTTACGATTGCCGGCAGCATGAGTGGAAAAAATCCGTTGCGACTACTGAAAAATATGCTTCCGGCTTACGCGACCGCACTGGGGACACAATCCTCAGCCGCCACCATCCCTGTAACATTGGCTCAGGCGGTCAAGAACGGGGTGCGGGAGAACATCGCAATCTTTGTCATTCCCCTTTGTGCCACTATCCATCTGGCAGGTAGCACGATGAAGATTACCGCCTGCGCGATGGCAATCATGTATATGTCAGGCGAACCCGTCACCTTCACTTCTCTTGCCGGATTCATCATGATGTTAGGGATCACAATGATAGCAGCTCCCGGTGTACCGGGTGGCGCTATCATGGCAGCACTCGGATTACTGCAAAGCATGTTAGGGTTTAACGAGACATTACAGGCGCTGATGATCGCCCTTTACATCGCGATGGACAGTTTCGGGACTGCTTGCAACGTGACAGGCGACGGGGCGATTGCAGTCGTGGTAGACAAGATCGCCGGCAAGCAAAAGACTGGGACAAGTCAGCCGTAGGCTTCTCACACATCTGCCTCGTCATAAATCACACAGCCTTTCGACTCCCTTTTCCCGCATCATGGTTGCCGCGATATGAGCACAGGCATAAGCATCAGCCATTGCATGGTGATGATAGGTCAGATCGTATCCGCAATGAGCGGCAACAGTCTGTAGTTGGTGGTTAACCAGGAAAGGATACATGCGCCTCGACAAACGGCAGGTGCAATAAAACTGATATTTGGGATAGGCAAGGTCATAGGCTTCGTGAGCTGCCCGCAGGCAACCTTCGTCAAAAGAACTGTTATGGGCAACCAGTGGGATATCTTGCAATCTGCCGGCTATCCTGGCCCAGGCTTCCTCAAAGTCGGGAGAGTCGATTGTATCCTGCATGGTTATGCCATGAATGGCAGTAGTAAACCGAGTGTAGAAGTTCGGATAGGGACGGACCAGCGTGTAAACAGAATCGATTACCTTATTGTCCTCAATAATAGCAACCCCGATACAGCAAATACTACTGCGCTTTCCATTAGCGATCTCAAAGTCAATTGCGGCAAAGCGTTCCATACTTTTCTAATTGATAATTGTCAATTGACAATTAATCCAACGGACAACTGACAATCAAGAAAAGCATTCATTGGCCTTTCTTTAATTGCCAATTGTCCATTGTTAATTGTCAATTATTTACTAAAGTCTCTCGGTGTCGGCACTCCCGGAAGCGGTTTGCGGTTCTGGAGTTCTTTCATGACCTCCTGAATGGCACGGTCGAGTTGCTGGTCTTCACCGTTCCATTCTTTGACGGGATCATTATCGATCAGGATGTCAGGATCGACACCATGATTCTCAATAATCCAGCTACCGGTTTTCGGATCGAAACTTGTGAAGAAAGGTACACGGATGTCCGTCCCGTCCATATAAGGTAACGAGCCACTGATACCGACAATTCCACCCCACGTACGAGTCCCGATCAGTTTGCCCAATCCCAGCGCACGGAAGCCCCACGGGAAGAGGTCGCCGTCGGAAGCCGAATATTTATTGATCAAGCATACTTTCGGACCTACTTGCACGGCATCGGGAACAGTTCCGATACGGGCTGAACCACGACGCATCGTCAACCGATACGGTTCACGGGAAAGGCGTTCGAGGATCATCGGCGAAACATTCCCCCCCCCATTGGCACGGTCGTCAATAATCAAACCTTCCTTGTCGAGCTGCGGATAGAAATAGCGGGAGAATTCATTCAGTCCTTCTGGTCCCATATCCGGAATATAGATATAGCCGATCTTGCCGTTCGATGCTTTGTCGACTTTCTTAATATTATCCTGTACCCAGTTATAATGATACAAAGAATATTCTTCTTCCAGCGGACTGATCACGGTTTTGCGTGCTCCCTCCAACTGCGGTTTGCTGTTCAACAAAATCTCCGTCGGGACACCAGCCTTGCCGACCAACAACGAATACATGTCTTTCACACTGTTTGTCGGCACACCGTCGATCGCCACGATAAACTCGCCAGCCTTCGCCTCAATGCCCGGCTCCGTCAACGGAGAACGCAACGACTTGCTCCAGGAAGCGCCCGGCAAGATCTTTTCCAAACGGAAGAAACCACTCTTATCACGGGAGATCTCAGCGCCTAACAGCCCCGTCTTTATCCTGTCGGGACGTTCTACTTCACCCGGATTCACATATGCATGACCACAGTTCAGTTCGCCGATCATTTCACCGATGATGTAGTTCAAATCCAGACGTGTCTTGGCATATGGGACAAGCACCTGATATTTTGCTTTGACCGCATTCCAATCTACCCCATGCATATTCTCTAGATAGAAACCATCGCGATAAGCCCGCCATGCCTCATCAAAAATCTGCGCCCATTCCTTCGGATAATCGACCGCAATCTTCATATTCGATAAGTTCACCGGATCACCCAAGTCTGCCTTTCCCGAAGGAATATCCGTCACATAAAGAGCATCACCTTTGAAGAAGAGCACTTTCTTGCTACCGGGTTCGACACCCATAGAAGCGCCATCGGCCACCACGTCTTCCTTCTGCTCTTTCAAGTCGAATACTCTCGTACCGCCACGTCCCCAGTAGTAAACCTTGTTTCCGTCTGAATAAAAATTCCCATAATAGGAAGGACTCACCGGCAACTTGACGACACGATCCGTAATCCCATCGAAATCGATCTTGACAACAGAAGTGGCAAGCTCTTCTTTCCTTGTCTCCTCCTTCTTAACCGATGTATTTTTCTTTGATTCCTCTTTAGCAACAGCGACTTCCGCATCTTTCTCAATGAAAGGCGAAGGAGTATCTTTGGACAACAACGTCAAATAAACCCCGTACATATTATTATAGACATGGTTCCATTCCAGCGATCCATAAGTCGGATTAAAATCACGGGCAGATGCAAAAACCAGATATTTACCGTCCGTACTGAATACCGGGGAAGAGGAATCATACCACTTGTCTGTCACCGGGTATTCTTTCTTTTCAGCCAGATTATAAACATAAACGATGCTATATTCATTGTTCCCTGTACGGGTATAAGTCAGCCACTTACTATCCGGCGAAAAAGTCACTCCCCGCGGCTCGCCCATCGGGTCCTGCAACAAGGTCGTCACCTGCTTTGTAGCAACGTCCAAGAGATTCATACGGTTCTTACGATCCGTATAAACAACCGCTTTGGAATCCGGGCTTAGTTCAAAACCGCGGATATAAGTGTCATTATCCTTTGTCAGCTGGACGTGTTCACCTCCAATGGCATCCTGCATATAGAGTTCTGTCTCTCCGGTCGCATCCGAAATATAGACGATGAATTTGCCGTCGGGCGACCATTGCGCATTGCGGTCGTGTGCTCCTGGCGAACGGGTGATATTCTTTGTCACACCCTTCTCAACCGGCAAGTTGAACACTTCGCCACGGGCAGTCACCACTAAACGTTCACCGTCGGGCGACAGGCAGGCCTCGGTAATATAGTCAGCTCCATCCTTAATTTCGCTACGGGCGTAAATATTGTCGGAAGTCAAGGTGATGTTCACCTTTTCGGGCTTCTTACTCCCAGCATCCATCTTATAAATATAGCCGCCATTTTCGAAAACGATCGTATTGCCATTTGCGCTTGGGAACTTTACGTCGTATTCGGTAAAGTCAGTGACTTTGTCCGTCTGTTTGGTCTTCGTATTATAAACAAAGATGTTCATTGTTCGGTCACGGTCGGAAAGAAAGAAGATTTCATCGCCGATCCACATCGGGATAATGTCCTGTGCAGGATTGTCCGTAATGTTTTCGACTGTCTTCTTATCGGAACTATAGATCCAGACATCATCCGCCATCCCGCCTTTGTAGTATTTCCAGGTACGGAACTCCCGCATGACACGGTTATAAGCCAACTGTTTACCATCGGGAGAATAGCTGCAGAATCCACCTTCAGGAAGAGGTATGGCTTCAGACAAGCCACCCTCCTTTTCCACCGTGAACAACTTTCCGCTAAAGCCATCGCTGATGCGGTTGCGATACACAATCCGACTGCCATCAGGCGTCCAGGTCATCACGATATTGTTCGGTCCCATACGATCACCCAAGTCATCCCGGCTGTTTGTTGCCGTATAGGTCACACGCAGCGGTTCTCCACCCGTCACCGGCATGGTATACACTTCTGTATTACCATCGTATTGCCCGGTGAATGCAATCGTTTTGCCGTCCGGTGAAAAACGAGGAAACATTTCGTACCCCACATGCGAAGTCAGGCGCCTGGCTTCGCCACCCGTAGCCGGAACCTTGTAGAGGTCGCCCGCATACGAGAAAACAATCTCATTACCGTTCGTAGCCGGGAAACGCAACAGACGCGCTTCGTCCACCGCCATCGACAGTGAAGGGACACCAGCCAAAACCAATAAAGAAAAGATAAGTTTCTTCTTCATACCTAATTATCGTTTAGTCAATCGACAAAGGTAAAAAAAGTAAAGCATCAAAATATATTCCGATGCAGATATTCCTTTATTTTCCACCACAATAATTGCCGTTTCGCGACAAAAAGAGACCAGCCTCCTAACCTTCTTCCCGTTTGCTTATAAAATTCAGGATCACAAACCAATATGCACTGCCGGTCCATACTTACTGCAGAAAACAAATAGAAACAGCCGTTCCTCAACAGAATACCCAAAGTATCATTCTTACGGACAAAACCGACAATATCTACAAAATTAATAATACCAACTGATGAAAAAGAAAACGAAGACTCCTTAAACTCCACATGATGCAAGACTACATAAGGCCGCAATTGCCAAAAAAGCTCAGTAATATTGGCAGGATCAAGTTTTTTCAAAAAAGATAGCAACCATTGCTCCTGAAGATTTGAAATAGATAAAGGTAATTCCATATTTACTTAAATTCGACCTGAAAAAATCCCATATATCCAACAATTCCCCAATTAGATGGTTATTATAAAGAAACGTGGGAATTAGTAACATACACTCGATTAAGGACCTCGAATAACCTATAACTAGTTGTATGCAATAATTACCCACGTTTTTTATCTTGAATACGCAAGTGCATAAACACCCATCTTGCATGACAAGAAAAAACGCGAACAAAATTCACATACTATCCACTAGTTATCTAGAAATTTCGAGGTTTCAATCAAGAGATAATATATAAACTTTCGTGTTCACCACCAAAGTTGTACCAGCGATAACGCTTTATCCTGCTTACTGTACACGACAAAGATAAACAGAAGATTCAAAAATCCGATATTCCTCCTTCCTTTTTTCAAGGTTCTTTAGAAAAAACACAGAAAAAGCCGGCTACGGCGGAATATCATCTATTCCATTGTAGCCGGCCACTTTTAACTAATACCTACTTTTTATATCGCTTTATCTCTAAAGACAGACATCAATAGTAACCTTCATTCTGTTCTTCACTGAGCTCACCAACAGGATTCAGACGGTCGATGTGTTTCTGCGGGATAGGACGAAGTTTGTGATACGGTTTAATGTAGATTGCATCCGGATTGTATTTCTTCACCCAATCATACAGCAGTTCACAACGAACCAAATCTTCCCAACGATTGGTTTCTCCCAGTAATTCACGTCCGCGTTCGTTCAGAATAAATTCGATAAAATCACCTTGTAGATCAGCCGGAGAAACTTTAAGTGCATCATACGTACTCTTCGTATCGTTCACTCCACCTTCGAAAAGCCAGATCTGCTGGTCTTTTTGCTCACCTTCGGCCCAAGCGGCACGCTTGCGGATCACATTGATATATTCAGCAGCCTTGTCGAAATCACCTTTACGACCGGCAGCTTCCGCTGCCAACAAATACGTTTCTCCCAAACGCATACGCACCCATTCGCGAGATCCCTTTTCTTCAGACACAGAAGAACGGCTCGGATCAAGGTATTTCACCAGTGACGGAAAATAACGGATCGAATGCATTTCGCGAGGGAAATAAGAATAAGTATAGTCAGCACGCAATTTCCGCATCTCGTCACTATTAGAAGCAAGCCCTGTTTCCTGCATCGTATAATAAATCGCCGTATCGCCATGCTGGAATTTCAACTCGCCCTCTATTTGCCCTTTAGAAGGATCCGGCGTAAAATAGACGTTTCCGTCATAAGAAAGCGACTCCCAAACAGGCAGCGTGCTTACATTATTTGCATAGTAGACCCATTTGAAACTCTTATAAAAACGTGAATCATGCAAACGATCGAATAAATCGTCCATCGTTTTCTTTGTTGCCACGTGACGACGGTACGGACGACCGTTTTCAATATCTCTCAACATACCCGGCTGATCTTCATACCAAGACAGCCAATAGAGATGCTGCTTGTTACCATCTCCGTTAAACATCGGCTCGGTTGTGAACTGCACGGCAAACACAGCTTCGGAGTTCCCCTGATTCTTGATATCCCACAGAGAGGAGAAGTTTTCTTGCAAAGCATAAGCTCCACTGTTGATCACTTGCTCAGCATAATAAAGCGTACTATCCATATCTGTCGCTTTCTGACCACGCGCATCTTTGACTGCGCTACCACGAGTCAGATAAACCTTCGCCAACAAATGGGCAGCTGAGTAACGTGTGGCACGTCCTAAAACAGAAGCCTTCTCCGGTAAATTTTCGGCGGCATTACGTAAATCACTGATAATAACATTATAAACATCAGCGATCGGAGCACGCTTGAAGTCCGTCCGAATCTCGAAACTACCTTCCGTGACCAAAGGAATACGCCCAAACTGCTGCACCAAATCAAAATATAAATAGGCGCGGATAAATTGCATTTCGGCATAACTTTGTATTTTCACACTCTCCAACAAGTCTTGGGAATCCCGAATCTTCTGCATGGCGATATTGGCATCACTAATCCCTTTGTAGTGATTTTCCCACATTTCATACAGAATACCGTCGTCCGGATTCAACTGTGTCGCATATTTATTATACGATTCACGATTACTACCATCTTCTCCTTCCGTGAACAAATCGGTTCCTAATTCGGTCAATACATCGAAACGTTCACCACCAACTCCCCAACGAAGGAAACCGTAAGCTGCCGTAATGGCTGCATTTACACCGGCTTCCGTTTCATAATAATCGTACGACATCACCGGTGCATCGTCTTCGCTTAACCAACTACTGCAACTTGAAGCAGATAACATCAGGCCTGCCAGCATATAGCAATATACAGATTTCATTTTCATTCTTTGATTTATTAAGATTAAAATTACAAAGTCAAGTTTATACCAAAAATCCAGGAACTGACACTCGGAGTGCCGAAACCACTACCGTTGGTTTCAGGATTACCGGCCGAATTTACTTTAGCTGCTTCCGGATCAATACCCGTATAATTGGTAAAGATAAACGGATTCTGGGCTGTAAAATAAACACGCAGTTTCTCCACCAGGAACTTATTGGTCAAGGTCTTCGGCAAGGTATATCCCAATGTCATTGTCTTTACACGCAAGAAATCCGCTTTTTCATAATAAGTGGATGTGATGTAGATCGGGCGCTCCTCATCGATACTCGGACGAGGATAAGCGTTCGTCGGGTTATTCGGTGTCCAGTAGTCTACTTTCACACCGCCGTTACGTCCGCAATGTTCCACAGCATAAATATCATTATACAGCATAGCACCGAAACTCGCATATAAAAAGACCGACAGGTCGAAACCTTTATAGTTGAAAGTATTCACCATACTGGCAATCAACTTCGGACGTGGGTTTCCCAGAATTTGCTTATCGGCATCCGTAATCTTATAGTCGCCATTCACATCCTGTATCTTGATATCGCCCGGAGCAAACTCCGTACCGTTGGCGGCGAATTTTGCCATCTCGGCAAGATCTGACTCCGTGTTCTGCCAGATACCTACTTTCCGGTAGTCATAATGAACATTCACCGGCTGGCCGATAAACCATTTGCTACCGATATCGTCGTTCTTGCCATTATACAGTTCAACGATTTCTTCCTTGTTGGAAGACAGCATCAAATCAGTTGTCCACTGGAAGTCTTTCGAATTGATGTTCATAGAGTTGATAGAAACTTCTATACCCTTATTACGCGTTTTACCCACATTCGATAGCACATCGGGAAAACCGGAAACAACCGGTAACTGGCGTTTCAGCAACAAATCATGTGTATTCTGCATATACAAGTCAATCGTCCCGTTGATACGTCCTCTCAACACACCGAAATCGATACCCAAATTCCACTGGTCCGTCGTTTCCCAAGTCAACAGACTGTTCGCCATCGCATTCGGGGCATATCCGATCGTTGGAGTTCCACCATTGTCAAACGGATAACGAATCAACGACAACGTACCTTTCGTTTGGTAAGGATCTACGGCCGAATTACCAGTCTTACCAAAACCAAGTCTTAATTTCAGGTTATCCAACCATCCGGATGTACTCGACATGAAAGATTCTTCATTGATACGCCATGCCAATGCGGCAGAAGGGAAAAGCACCCACTTGTGTCCGTCAGCCAGACGAGACGAACCGTCATAACGGGCAGAAACCGTCAGGAGGTAACGTCCTAAATAGTTATAATTGATACGTCCCATGAAAGAAGCCATATTCCACTTGATCATCGAGCTGCCGATCGTATTGGTCACCAAGCCCGACCCCAGATCATAATATTTCAGGTTATCGGCCGGCAGATTCTCCATTGCGACGTTCACACTTTCCCTTTTGTCTTCTTGAATGGACTGCAATAAAGTCACGCCCAAGGTGTGTTTGTCGTTGAACGTCTTATCATAGAAAAGCATGTTTTCCAAAGTAAACATCGTGTATTTGTCAACGGCATTCTTCGCATAAGAAGTCCCCATGCCACGATTACTCGTTTTAGCGGACCAGAATTCGTAGTCCTGTACGGTACGGGCATCGAGGCCCAGGTTAGAGCGGAACTTCAGTCCGTCGACCGGCAGTTTGATATCCAGAGAATAGCTACCCAGGTAACGGGTTGTTTTCACAGGACGGTCCACTGCACCCGGAACAAGGTCCATCATCGTATTGTAGACATTATAAGACCCTGGTAACGGAATAATCTCGCCATTCTCATCCCACAACTGAGCCAACGGGCTTAAACGCCAACCACTGGCAAGTCCGGCCCCGCGTTGCTGAATGGCATGCGAATATTGCGTCTGCGCCCCGATCTTCACATATTTGTTGATTTCGTGGTTCAGATTCAAACGGATCGAATAACGTTCATAATCCTCATCCTTGAAAATGCCGTTATTCTTATTGTAAGTAGCGGAAGCCAAGAAGTTCGTCCGTTCGCCACCACCTCGGATACTCAATTGATGGTCGGTCACCATACCGGTGCGGGTCACATGATCCATATAGCGGGTCGTACGCACATGGGACGGATAGTAAACGCCATCGTCACCCCAACCCATCATGACCGATTCCATGATCGACGGGTCACGTGTAAATCCCGGACAAACCATATCCTGCTCCTTTGAAGCCACATCCGAGTTGTAGCGGATCGAATTATTGCTCGTATTGCGATAAGACTCGCGCGTATATTCGGCATATTCCGGACCATCCCAAAAATCGAGCTGGTTCAAAATTGTCTGCGCCCCGACATATCCGTTATAATCGATCTGAGTCTTGCCTGATTTCCCCTGCTTGGTCGTAATCAGGATAACACCGTTCGCACCACGAGCACCATAGATTGCTGTTGCCGACGCATCCTTCAACACTTCCATCGACTCTATATCCGACGGGCTGATTTCGCCAATACCGCCAGTAACGGGAACACCATCAATCACATACAACGGATCATTGCTTGCCGTGATCGAACGTTTACCACGGATCATCACGTTCGGAGTAGAGCCTGGCGACCAGTTGGCGTTCGAAACGACAACCCCCGGAATACGTCCCTGCAAGGCTTCCGATGCCGTAGAGGTCGGAACAGCTGAAATCTTGGCAGCATTGACAGAAGCGACAGCTCCAGTCAAATCTCTTTTCTTTACCGTACCATAACCAATCACGACAACTTCATCCAAACCTTGTGCATCCTCTTTCATCAGGATGTCAAACGTATTCTTGTTATCGATCTTTACTTCCATAGGCAAAAAACCGATATAGGATATTTCCAACATCTCCCCCGGAGCAGCCTCTAAAGAGAAGTTTCCATCCATATCCGAAATGGTCCCATTAGTCGTTCCCTTGACTACGATATTCGCTCCAGCTACCGGAAGACCTGTTTCATCGGTAATCACACCAGATATTTTCTTGGTTTTTCGCTGTTTCACGGGAGCCTGCGCTTCTGCCTTAACGATAACGATCGTCTTATTACTCACTTTGTAGGAAAGGCCGTGTTTTTCCAGTACCTGAGACAGGATATCCTTTAACGGGCGATTGGAAGCAGAAACGACTACATCAGGATTTTCACTCAGGATAATATCCCGGTAAACAACCGAAAAAGAAGTCTGTGCCTCCAGATTCTTAAAAAATTCTTTTAATGTGACATTTTGCAAATTCATTGACATTGTTTGCGAAATGTCCTGTGCGTACATGGTTGTACACAAAAACAGGAGTGCTGCACTCCGAAATACTTTCTTCATGACTATGATAAATAGACTTAAGTTAGAATTAAACAATTGATTTTTAAAAACACTTTTTCTTAGATTTCACCTGTTCATCTCATAGGCTCATTTTATTTTTAATTGGTTAGACTTATTAATCGTAACATTGTTTCCTGTGATCTCATAATTAAATCCATATTGAAATTTCAAAGCTTCCATGACATACGGAAGTTGTTCGTCCTTAAAAGAGCCGGAAATCTGATCGTTCGCAATCTCCGGACATAGCAGGTCAATATGCACACCATACCATCTTTCGATCTTTTGGAACACCGAACCCAACTTCTCCGATTCGAACACCAGATGATTCTGCGTCCACGCGGTTTCTTTTACATTGTCTGTATTGTGAAAACTGATTTTCCCATTATTTTTCGAATAGATCGCTTTCTGCGACGGTTTCAGGATAAAACTTTCAGAAGGCGACTTGGAATCGTAGAGGCGCACGGAGCCTTCAATCAAGGAAGTCTCTACAAAGTCATTCTCCTCATACGAATAGACATTGAAGCAAGTCCCCAACACTTCGATATTCAGATTGCCGACCTGCACGACAAACGGATGTTTCCTGTCCTTGGAAACCTGGAAGTACCCCTCGCCCTTCAAACGGGCGACACGCTTTCCGTTGACATAGGCGTAGGACAAAGAGCTTTCCGAATTCAATTTGACAGAACTCTTATCCGGCAAGGTCAACTGCACCTTATCTCCGGCCGGAACTTCCGCCAAGAAAGAAGAGTTCGCATTTTGCAATTCATGCAGAAGAGAAAAGTTCCACGCCGTAACGGACAAGACGGCAATCACGGCCGCCGCCACCACGATACGGGACCAGCGTATGGAGATTTTAGGAGGATGTATCTGCAGACGAAGTCTCCGATGAATTTCCCGCTTACGACCGACTTCCATAGACGGATAAACCGTATTCTCATCCCAAAACGCTTCCATCCTTTCGGCCAGTTCCTGGTCCGAAAGATGATTCAAGGACTCCTTGAAGCCCTCGAAGTCTTTCCGGTTGGTCTTTCCGCTTAAGAATTGAGAATATAATTTATCAAATAAATCGGTCATAATTTGTTGCTTGTTTATAGTTACACGAAGGAGTACCGAAAAAGTACCAGGCGTTTTTATATGTTCTAAAGCATATTCCTGTTTCTTCCCCTATAATACGCTCGAAGTTTCCTTTAGCGAAACTTTCTGTTTCACCGTACGAACTTTTAGTTCCAAGCGCTGAAACTATCTGGAACTCCAAGAGCCGCTTTGGGAAAGGAAAGTAAGCTTCTCAAGTTTTCTTATATGAAAAGGGCGAAAAGATAATTATATTTCCGAAGTTCCTCACGCAGAATCTTTAACGCTGCGGACAAATGATTCTTTACCGTCTGCTCGGAAATATCCGAAAGAGCGGCTATTTCGGCATTGCTCATTCCCTCTTCACGGCTCATTTCAAAAATGTTCCGCTGCGCGGGGGTCAGTTTTTGCTTAGCTATCGCCAGCTTGTCGATAAAGTCATCGTAATATATTTTTTCTACGGAAGTGTTATCCAAAAGATGTTCGTCTTCACAAAAGCGTATGTAATCTTCAAAATCCGGACGGTTGATCTGTTGGCGGAAAACATCGATCACATGGTTCTTGGCAATCGTGAACAACATGGATTTGAAAGAGCCTTCAACAGACAAGGAGGTACGCATGTTCCACAGCTTGAGGAACGTCTCCTGTACGATATCTTCCGCCTGGACAGATGATTTCGTATGCAGCAAGGCGAAACCGTACAAAGTATCTCTGTTTCATGCATATTCACCTCTTTCACCCCTCACTTTGAGTTCGTAAAGATAGAAATAAACTACTAAACAGCTACTATTAAGTTTATTTCTATCTTTTTTTATAATAATACCGTATCTTTACACCCATAAAAACGCAAAGCATGAAATCATTATTTATCCTGACTTCAGCACTACTGTTTACGACAAACGTGCTGGCCGAAAATGATCCGCTATGGATGCGCTATCCGGCAATTTCTCCAAACGGTGAAACGATCGCCTTTACTTACAAAGGCGATATCTACACCGTTCCGGCAAACGGTGGCAAAGCTACCCAGTTAACAACCCATCCGGCTCACGATACGCGCCCGATCTGGTCGCCTGACGGCAGCAAGATCGCGTTTGCTTCTGACCGGAACGGAAACTTCGATATCTTCATCATGGATATGGAAGGAGGTAGCCCGAAACAGTTGACCACTCACTCCGCAAATGAATATCCGGAAACGTTCAGTGATGCAAAGCACATTCTCTATTCGGCCGCGATCCAGCAGGATGCGAAAGACAGCCAATTCCCCTCCGGGCAATTTCCACAAATCTACCGGATCGGTATCAATGGAGGACGCCCCGAACTCTATTCTTCCCTCGCCATGGAAAGCCTAGCTTTGAACAAGAAGGGTGACAAACTCTTATACCAAGACAAGAAGGGATATGAAGATCCTTGGCGTAAACACCACCAGTCTTCCATCACACGGGACATCTGGTTGTGCACTCTCGGTCGGGAACATTCCTTCCAAAAAATAACTTCCTTTAAAGGAGAAGACCGTAATCCGGTATGGGCGACAGACGGTTCTTCCTTCTACTATCTGAGTGAAGAAAAAGGAAGTTTCAATATATTCAAAAACGACCTGACCGGCAGAAATAGCCGGCAGATAACCAATCATACCATGCATCCCGTCCGTTTCCTAACTTCCGACAACAACGGCAACCTCTGTTACGGATACGATGGCGAAATCTATACGGTCAAAGAGGGTACACAGCCTAAGAAAGTGGATGTACAGATCATCTCGGATAAGGTGGAGAACGACCTGATCCATCAACTCAAGGCAAGCGGGGCCACCGATATCGCAGTTTCCCCTAATGGCAAAGAAGTCGCTTTTATCGTGCGCGGCGATGTATATGTAACCTCGGTCGACTACGAAACTACCAAACAAATCACCAACACACCGCAGCAGGAGCGCGATCTCGATTTCAGCCCAGACGGACGCTCATTGGTTTACTCGGCCGAACGGGGCGAAACCTGGGGCGTTTATCAAAGCAGCTTGGTACGCAAGAACGACAAATATTTCACATACGCACAGGAATTGAAGGAAGAACCGTTGGTGGTAAATTCGCAGACCTCTTTCCAGCCGATGTATTCTCCGGACGGAAAGGAAGTCGCTTTCTTGGAAAACCGTACGACTCTACGCGTGATTAATTTGAAAAACAAACAAGTACGCACCGTCCTGGATGGTAAATATAATTATTCGTATGCCGACGGCGATCAATATTATCAATGGTCACCCGACAGCAAATGGTTCCTCGCTAAATATATCGCGATCGGAGGATGGAACAATACGGACATCGTTTTGGTGAAAGCGGACGGCAGCGGCGAAATGACCAACCTGACCGAAAGCGGCTACTCCGACAACAACGCCAAATGGGTACTGGATGGAAAAGCGATGATCTGGTCGTCCGACCGGGCCGGTTATCGCAGTCATGGCAGTTGGGGAGCAGAAGATGATATTTACATCATGTTCTTCGACGGCGAAGCATACGACAAGTTCCGCCTCACCAAAGAGGAACAAGCTTTGTTGGACGAAGAAAAAGAGGACAAAGATAAGGACGAAAAAGACAAGGACAGCAAGAAAGACAAGGATAAAGACGATGACAAGAAAGACGAAAAAGCAGATAAGCCGGTCGAACCGCTTAAATTCGACTTGGCCAATCGTAAAGACCGTATCATGCGCTTGACCGTCAACTCGTCATTCTTAGGTGACGCCGTCCTGACGCAGAAAGGCGACAAGCTATATTATTGCGCCGCATTCGAAAACGGTTACGACCTATGGGAACACAATTTCAAGGAGAACACCACCAAACTACTGATCAAAGGTGTCGGTGGCGGAACGATGTTCCCCGACAAGAAAGGCGAGAACATTTTCCTCGTTTCGGGAGGCCAGTTGAAGAAGATCGAAATCAAGGACAGCAAAACGAAACCGATCGCATTCAAAGCCGAATTTTCATATCGCCCGGCGAAAGAACGCGAATATATATTCCATCACACCTGGCGCCAAGTATTAGACAAGTTCTACGATCCCAAAATACATGGTATCAATTGGGCCGGATATGGAAAGGCATACGAAAAATTTCTTCCGCATATCAACAATAACTACGATTTCGCAGAAATGCTTTCTGAAATGTTAGGCGAACTAAACGGTTCACATACCGGTGCACGCTACCGCTCTGCATCTTCCGCACCAGCAACAGCTAGCTTGGGCGCTTTCTATGACAACAATTACACAGGCGACGGTTTGAAGATTGAAGAAATCATCGCCAAAGGCCCGTTGACAAAAGCCGACACCAAGATCAAGCCTGGCTGCATCATCGAAAAGATAGACGGCACGAATATCAAGAGTGGAGAAGATTACTATCCGCTATTAAGCGGCAAAGCCGGCAAGCAGGTACTACTGTCCGTTTACGATCCGGCAACCAAAGAACGTTTCGAAGAACAAGTCAAACCGATCACCTACGGCACACAATCCGATTTGCTTTACAAACGTTGGGTGGAACAGAAGCGCCAGATGGTCGACAAGCTGTCGAACGGAAAGATCGGATATGTACATGTCAAAGGCATGAACAGCGAAAGTTTCCGCGATACCTATTCCGAGCTGTTAGGTCGTTGCCGCGAGAAGGAAGCCGTGATTGTCGATACGCGCCATAACGGTGGCGGTTGGCTTCATGAGGACCTGGCAATTTTGTTGAGTGGAGAACTGTATGCTAAATTCACTCCGCGCGGACAGTTCATCGGAAACGATCCGTTTAACAGATGGCTGAAACCGTCATGCGTACTGATGTGCGAAGACAATTATTCGAACGCCCACGGTTTTCCCTGGACATATAAGACGTTGAAAATCGGCAAACTGATCGGCGCTCCCGTACCGGGAACGATGACTGCCGTATGGTGGGAAACCCAAATTGACCCGTCAATCGTTTTCGGTATCCCGCAAGTCGGCATGCAAGATATGCAGGGCCGCTATCTCGAAAACCAACAACTCGAACCTGACATCGAAGTCTACAACTCCCCCGAATCACAGCTAAGAGGCGAAGATCACCAGCTGGAAGAGGCGGTAAAAGAGATGTTGAAAGAGGTACAAAAGTAATATTATGTGCGATCTCAAAGCGGCTCTCATCCACTGCTACGGAATGGGAGCCGTTCTTTTTCGTACGCAATTCACGTACTTATCCTTCACTTTTTGCCATACTTATAAGATTCAATGTTTATCCAAACGAAAGCATTACCAGTTCTGCCTTCACCCGATAATATGACTTCATTATTTCTCTACGAACATAAACAGAAGGGATAAAACATAGTTACATTTAACTGTCATACTATCACTAATTGTCTTTTATCTATTGAATATCAATAGACCCAAGCAATGATAGTAGGTATGATGGATGCCTATTTCATCTATCATACTATCATTAACCGCCTGTCCGACATTTTTCTTCACATTACTTATTTTCAATAA
>ULUY01071312.1_pt1 | contig 17172 bp, 10 predicted proteins | sample 1959031 | NCBI WGS metagenome assembly ULUY01 (sample SAMEA4835774, study PRJEB28245) | human gut metagenome | biome: gut microbiome; material: fecal sample | place: Denmark | collected 2008
ACAAGGAGGATGTCAGCCAGTATGTGATCCGAGAATGGCAGAAGCTCAGCGGTGATTTTGTGAATAAAAACAGCTACTGGCTCTGTAAATATTTTGATGTGTCAGATCACAATGAAAAGCTGCTCAGAATGATCAGAAAGCACACAGGAAAAATTGCCTGTGTCAATGACAGCAATCACGGCATTGATTTTGAAAAGGCGAAAGCGGAGATCAATGCAGCATTTGCGGAGGGATTTCCGGAGAGGTCTGCATTTGAGTGTGAATAGAAAAAGGCGAAAGCGGAACGCAAATCTTTGATTTACAACTAACTGAAAAAGGGGAAATGTATGAATATTCTGTTAGTAGGCGGCACTTGCAGCCTGATGAATAATATCATTCTCAAGCTTCGAAAAGAAGGGCACAGAGTTTTTCTGCTGACGGGAGATAAATATAAACACAACAAATATGAAAAAGTATTTGAACGGTACGATTTTCCGTATGACAGTGAGAATCTTAATGAGATCATCGAGAGTGTCAATCCGGATGTAACGATCCTGCTGGGAGCTTTTGATACGAACTATCTCTGGAATGGCGAGGAGCGTGAGACGGTTCATTTTATTTCGCATATGGTGAATATCCTGGTGGCCTATTCGGTGGTGAACCGAGGCAAACTGATTTATCTGTCTTCGGATGAGGTTTTCAGTGGCGATTATCCGGATGATATCACAGAAGGAGAGAAATTTTCCGGATATGGAATACGCCCGGCAGCGTTGTCACAGGCAGAGGAGCTGTGTGAGAATTTCCGGGTGAACCGGGGACTGGATATCACGGTTCTGCGGCTGGATCATCTGTACAGTATTCCGAAGGATAAAAATGATATCAACAATATCTGTGCGGGCATGTGTCTGGAGTATCTGCGTGACGGATATATCAAAGCGGACGAGAACCACACCTTTTCGATGTTGTACGAGAAAGATGCTGTGGAATATATTTACAAGGTAGTAAAAAGTAAGAAAAGGGCACATTCGATCTATCATCTGTCATCCAATGATGTGGTAAATGAGGTAGAGCTGGCATCCTGGATTTTGCAGGCGATGCAAAGTGAAGCAAACATCGTGACGACACCGGGGAAAAACGGAAGATGTGTGCTTTCCGGAAGAAAATTTGAAGAAGAATTTGATGTTTACACATTCTGCGACTGCAAAAAGACCATTGAAAAGATGGCTCTTTATATGCAGAAGCACAAGGATGTATTTGTAAATGAAGATAAAGAGGGATCCATCCTGAAAAACCTCTGGGAGAAATGGAAATGGCTGGTGCGGGCACTGGTACCGTTTATTGAGAACCTGATCTGTTTTATTCCGTTTTTCATGCTCAATAACCGAACGGTCGGCAGTCAGTATTTTGCAAATCTGGACCCGTTTCTGCTCTATGTGCTGCTGTTTGCAATCGTGTACGGGCAGCAGCAGGCAACGTTCTCGGCAATCTGTGCGGTAGCCGGATATATGTTCCGGCAGATGTATACGAGGACCGGTTTTGAGGTACTTTTAGATTATAATACTTATGTCTGGATCGCACAGCTGTTTATTCTGGGACTGGTTGTGGGCTACATGAGAGATCAGATCCGTACGATGCGGGCGGAGAGTGCGGAGCTGGAGGAGCATTTATCAAGGCAGATCGTGGATATCCGTGATATCAACGAGAGCAACGTGCGTGTGCGTGAGGTCATGGAGCAGCAGCTGGTCGGTCAGAAAGACAGTCTTGGAAAGATTTACAGTATCACAAGACAGCTGGATCAGAGTATGCCGGATGAGGTTGTCTTCCATGCGGTTGAAATGCTCACAAAACTGATGGAAACAAAAGATGTGGCATTTTACAGTGTGGTGAATGATGATTATGCACGTCTCTTTTCGGCATCTTCGGAAAAGGCGAGAAGTCTTGGAAACTCCATCCGCTACCGTGAAATGACGGAAATCTATGATGAACTTCTGGAAGAAAAGGTGTATATCAATAAAACGATGGATGAACGTTATCCGCTTATGGTACGGGGCATCTATGAGGATGGAAAACTGCAGATGGTCATTATGCTCTGGGGCTTAAACTGGGAGAAGATGACACTTGGACGGGCAAACTTCCTGACGGTTGTCAGCTACCTGATCCAGAATGCCGTGCTGCGGGCACAGAGATATATACAGGCCCTGGAAGAAAAGCGTTACAGCCATGGCTCCCGTATTCTGGAAAAAGATGCGTTTGAGTCTCTGGTTCAGGCCTATGTGAAAGCAGAAGAAAAGAACCTGGTAGAATGTACGCTGCTGAAAGTCTGTGTACAGCCGGAACAGTATCAGGAGGTTGGCCGGAAAATGGTTGAAAAGATGCGAGACAGTGATTACATCGGTATTATGGAAGATGATCAGCTTTATGTGCTGCTTGCTAATACCGGTCAGGAAAATGCCGTGATCGTTCAGAAGCGATTTGAGGAGAATGGATATCGTACAGAAATTGTGGAGTAGATAAAGTATGTCCCGGAGAATGAAATTTTTTATATTTTTACTTGTGATAAATTTTATTGTGGTTGTGATCTATGTGATCTGGAACCATTTGAGAGGAAAAGAAAAAAATCTCAGTACATGGATGAAGGCGATCGTGATGCTTTTATGCCCGGTGGTCGGACCGACGTTTCTCTGTGCGGCCTTTTTGCTGTACAAGCTGTTTATGTCACAGGCGATGGATCTTTCAGATGTTGTTTTCAGCAAAGAGAGAGTCAAAACCTTTATTCCTCCGGATGAAGAGCGGGGAAGAAATATGGTTTCCATCGAAGAGGCCCTGGAGGTTACGGATAAAAAGAGCCTTCGTACATTTATGATGAATGTGATCCGGGGAGATTACCGAAAATATTTGTCTTCGATCTCACTGGCTTTGAATAATGAGGATACGGAGACAGCACATTATGCAGCTTCGATCCTTCAGGATGTACTTGGAGAATTCCGAGAGAACGTACAGGAGAAGTATCAGTTAAGCCAGATGGAGGATGAACAGCAGGTGCAGCACTGCATTGAGCTGATCGAGTATATGAATCCGATCCTGGAACAGAAAATTCTGACAAATCTGGAACAAAATTCCATGATTGAGCGAATGGATGAGGTACTTGAGAAGGCCTGGAGTCTGGAACCGGAAAAGATCAGCAGTGTGGTTTACGAAAAACTGTGTGCAAGGCTGATGGAGATTCCGGATTATGAAAAATGCGGCAAGTGGGCACAGCGTTCCATGGAGCAGTATCCAGGGGTGCTCTCGAGCTATACCTGCCAGCTGAAACTGTTCTTTTCTAATGGGGATAAGGAGAATTTTTTCCGTGTCATGAACGAGCTGAAGGCTTCGGACATCACGATTGATAAAGAAACACTGGAACTGATCCGAATATTTATGTAATGCAGAAGGATGAAATGATATGTCAATGACAACACTGGTAATTTTAAGATTTCTGGGCATTTTTGCAGCCTATACGGGTGTGACACTGGTACTTCCGGCACTGATGTTCCGCAGGATCCTGCGGGGCAGAAGTCTGGCAGAACAGTTTCTGATGTGTTACACCTTCGGTAATTTTTATATTATCAATATTGTGTTCTTACTGCAGCTGTTGCATATTTCAAATTTCTTTACGCTTGCCGGGCTGACTGCGGTATTGAGTATTGTAATCGGAGGCAGAGTCAATCGGATTCCTTTAAAGCAGCAGGCGGGAAATACCGGGCATCTGTTTGGCAAACTTCTGAGAGGAAGAATGAAATTAAAATCAGCAATTTTTCTTTTCCTTGGAAAATGTGCAGCGGGAATAAAGAGACTGGCGAAATTTTTCTATCGTCATATTGTGAAAAATCCGATCCAGAGTATGCTTCTGCTGGGAATCGGAGTGTGTCTGTGCTGGATCTACGGAAGACAGATTATCTTAGTCTATGGTTATCGTGCATCGGATATCCCGGTGCACATGAGCTGGATCAATGAGATGAGCAGAGGAAAGATTTTTGCGAAAGGTGTCTATCCGTTTGGTTTTCACTGCATAATCTATTATCTGCATGCAGTCTTTCGCTTTGATACATATGTGATCTTATGCCAGTTCTTTTTTGCTCAGGTAATCTTTATGCATCTGGTATTGCTGGCGATGCTGAAGCAGCTCTGCAAAACAAAATACATTCCATACATCGGAACTTTTGTATTTCTGCTTGGAAATTTCTGGTCCGGCCAGACTTACTCACGATTTTATGCGACTCTGCCGCAGGAATTTGGTATGATTTTTGTGATCCCTTCCATTTATTTCCTGATCCGGTTTTTTCAGATACCGAAGCAGAAACTGGCGGATAAAGAGACGAGGCTTACGCTGCAGTGCTTTGCGATGGCGTTTTCTCTGACACTGGCGATCCATTTTTACGGCACGATGATCGCCGGACTTTGCTGTATCGGGATCGCGTGCGGATTTTGTTTTCGCTTTTTACGTAAAGAATATTTTTGCCGTATCATGTTTACAGGAATCTGCAGCGTTTTTCTGGCGGTGCTGCCGATGGGGATTGCTTTTGCGACCGGAACGCCGCTTCAGGGTTCCCTCGGATGGGGCTTAAGTGTCATCAATGGAGGCAAAAGTTCTTCTTCGACAGAGGCAGAGGCAGAGACAGACGAAGCAGAAACATTGGAAGTCTCCACCGGAGATGACAAAAATACGGTGCGGGTTGTGAAGCCGGATGGTACGGTTATGGAGATTGATGTCAGTGATCTGCCGTCTGCACAGGAGAACGAAAGCGGCGGACAGACGCAGACAGAAACCACGGCACCGGCCGTGCCAAAAGTATCTTTTGGCGAAAAAATTCGAAAAATTCCGGGGAAAGCAAAAAATGCTTTATCGGAAATGAGCAGTCGAATCCTGGAATTCATTATTAAACTGGATGTGAAAAATATCGGTTACATGATCCTGGCATCTTTTGCACTGTTGCTTTTGCTTGGATTTATATTCTGTGTTTTCCGGCAGCCAGGATATGGAGCAATGCTGATGTCCATGGGATTCTGTATGTGGATCGTGACCATTTTGCTGTGTGCCAATGTGTTTGGACTGCCGCCGTTGATGGATGGAGCAAGATGCAGTATTTATTATGTTTATCTGCTCAGTGCGGCTCTTACGGCACTGGCAGACGGACTGCTGTATATGGTGCTGCCGTTGCGGAAACTGCGGCTGGTAAGGAATGCTGTGTCGCTGGCTGTTACGGCAGCGGTTCTGATGGGAATGTTCCAGAATCATATGATCAAACAGTCCGGTTTCTCCAGCGGTTTTGTGATGAATGGAGCGATCACCTGCCTGAGCAATATTATCCATGAAAATGAAGATAAGACCTGGACGATCGTATCGGCGAACGATGAGACGCAGATGGGACTGGATCACGGATGGCATTATGAGACGATTACGTTTCTGCGTGGAATGGAAACTCTGGAAAAAAATACGAAAGTCATCATTCCGACCAAAACGGTTTATTTCTTTATTGAAAAAATTCCAGGCGATTATGCGGTTTCTTATGCAAAGAGCGGTCAGTCGATCTCCAGAAAGGGAGCCAGCCGTTCCCTGCCGAATGTGGGCGGCATCGGTATGTATCAGGGAGAAGGAAGATGGATCGTGATGTCCAGAATGTATTATTGGGCACAGGCGTTTATGGAGCTTTATCCGAATGAAATGAAGGTCTATTATGAGGACAATAAGTTCATCTGCTATAAGATCGAGCAGAATATGTATCATCAGTATAATTTTGCGATAGACTACAGATACAATCAGAACAAGATGCAGGATGAGACAGCCGAAGATACACAGGATGAGACGCAGCAACAGAGTGAAGCAACGAATGAAACGCAGCAACAGAGCGATGCATCCGGAAAACAGGAGGCAGGAAAATAGAGTATGGTTTCAAAAAGAAAATTTTTCAGTATTGTGATTATGATGGTTGTACTGTTATTCCTGACTCAGTTTTCCATGGTACTGCGAGATCAGGCAAACCAGTATGATGCCAATGCCAGTCTGTCTGAGCGAAAAGCAGACGGAAAAGAGGTCATCGAACAGTCGAAGGCAGAAAGAAAGGATCTGTCTTTACTCATTTCGGAAAAAAGCGTGCTTTTTATCGGCGATGTTTCCGGTGCTATGGGAACGGAGGTAAAGAGATGGGCGGACTATGTGAAGTGGGATATGTTTTCCGTTAAATCCATGGACGAATACATTCAAAGCAAGGCTCATCTTCCGGAAATGATCATTCTGGAATCAGAAAAGTATGCACAGGGAGAAGATCTGGATTGCCTGGAGCGTTTTCAGAAACGGGGAGCGATCATTGTCTTCGGATGTCTGGAAGATCCGGCTTTGATTGAAAATAATGAGGAACTGATGCACTTTCTCGGAATCAGTAAGGTTATTTCAGAAAAAGTAAAGCTTAATGGTGTAAAGTTATTTGAAGGACTGCTTCTTGGCGGTGAACAGATCTATGAAACGCCGGTTAAAGAGAATGAGAAAGACAGGCAGGATCTGACGCTCGATGTGCCGTGGTATCAGGTTGGAAGCGGCACCAAGACCTATATGGTCGGAATGTTTAAGGAAGAAACCAGCAGGGATATCAAAAATGAAGATCTGCCGACGCTGATCTGGAGAAATGGTATGTACCGGGGCAGTATTTTTGCAGTGGTCGGCGATTATTTAAAAGACAGCACGGCCAGCGGGATTCTGGATGGAATGCTGACAGAAGCATCAGAGTACAGCATTTATCCGATCGTAAATGCACAGAATCTGTCGATGGTCAATTTCCCGGGATTTGCGGATGAAAATAATGCGGAAATGATGGAACTGTACAGTCAGTCGGTGACCGGAGTCGGACGTGATGTTATCTGGCCGACCCTGATCTCCATTGTGGAACACAGCGACCTGAAGATGACCTGCTTTATCCAGCCCCAGGCAGATTATAAAGACGGGATTGAGCCGGACAGTGAGTTCCTGGAGTTTTATCTGAAACAGTTCAAGGAGCAAAGTGCCGAAGCAGGTCTTTCCATGGAATATAAAAGTGCAGATTCGCTGGAGGAAAAAGTGGATCGTGACGGCGAATTTTTTGCAGATGCAGACAGTGATTATCGCTATGGTGCAGCATTTGCGGAAGAACGGGATCTTACCGATGTGCTGAATTTATCGGAGATAAAGCTGCTGAAAAATGTCAGTACGCTGATTTGTGAGTATACCGAGAAGCATCCGGTCGTGTCCTATGCTTCGGACTCGATCACACTGCAGTCGGTAGTCGGTGACGGCATGCATTATACATACAGTGCGGATCTTCGCATGCGAAGCATTCAAAGTGCACTGGGGTATACGAATATCATGCTGAATCTGCAGGATATTTTCTGGCCGCAGAACGAAAAAGACCGCTGGGAGATCATGGAGAGGCGATTTGCGAGCAATCTTCTGACCTACTGGAATAAATTTAACTGTTTTACGGCGACGACACTTTCCGAGAGCGACCGGAGGGTGCGTACCTTCCTGAATGTGGATTATACGGAATCGCGGGAAGAAAATGTGATCACTTTAAATACGACAAAAGCGGACAGCTGGTTTATTTTGCGGACGCACGGAGAAAAGATCGAGGACATCGAAGGCGGAAGTCAGACAAAGATTGAAAAAGATGCTTATCTGATCCATGCGGAAGATCATACCGTAAAGATACAGGTTGACGAACCGGGGCTTTCCTATGATTCCCGGCATCAGTGATAAAGAAGAGGAAGAACATGAAGGTTTGTATTGTAGCAGAGGGCTGTTATCCTTATGTGGTCGGAGGCGTTTCCGGCTGGATCAACAGCATGATCAAGTCATTTCCAAATATTGAATTTATTCTGCTGACGATCGTGGCAAACAGATCCGTGCGAGGCAAGTTTGTGTATGAACTGCCGGAGAATCTGACGCAGGTCTATGAACTGTATCTGGAGGATTGCGAGTGGGAAGAAGGAGAGAGAGAGCGAAAAGTACGAAAGCGTTTCCATCTCTCGAAGAAGGAACGCGCCGAACTGACGAATCTGGTTATGAACCGGAAAATCGAATGGGGTGTGATCTTTGATCTGTTCCAGCGAAAAGGCGTGTCGGTGGATGATCTTCTGATGGGACCGGATTTCTTTCAGATTGTCCGGGAGTGTTATAAGAGACAGTATGCCAATATCGTTTTTTCGGATTTCCTGTGGACGATGCGATCGATCTATCTGCCGCTTTTCTGGACATTGAAGATGAAAGTGCCGCAGGCAGATCTCTATCACTGCGTGGCAACCGGATATGCCGGTGTGCTCGGCAGTATGGCAAAGCATTTCCATAACAGTTCGCTTCTGATCTCTGAGCATGGCATTTACACCAGAGAGCGAGAGGAGGAGCTGATCAAGGCAAACTGGGTCAAAGGTGTCTACAAAAACATCTGGATCGAGCAGTTCAAAAAGATGTCGCTTCTGGCTTATCAGAAAGCAGATACGGTAACATGCCTCTATGAACGTGCAAAACTTCTGCAGATCGATCTTGGCTGTCCACCGGAGAAGATCCGGGTGACACCAAACGGGATCAATATGGCGAACCTTACAGATATTCCGGGAAAAACCAGGGAGGATGAGCAGTGGATCAATGCCGGAGCAGTGCTGCGTGTCGCACCGATCAAGGATGTCAAGACGATGATCCAGGCGTTTGCGTTTGCGAAAGAGAAAGTTCCGAATCTGAAACTGTGGATCATGGGACCAACGGATGAAGACAAAAAATATGCACAGGAATGTTTTGATTTGGTAAAGGCTCTGAATGTTTCGGATGTGGAATTTACGGGCAGGATCAATGTCCGGGATTATCTGGGGAAAATGGATTTTACGCTGCTTACCAGTATCAGTGAAGGTCAGCCGCTGACCATTCTGGAGAGTTTTGCGGCACACAAGCCGGTCGTTGCAACAGATGTCGGAAACTGTCGGGAACTGCTTTTCGGAGTGAATGACGGATTTGGAGATTCCGGAATCCTGACACATATCATGAACATTGAGGAGATCGCGGAGGCGATGGTGACGCTCGCCTGGCACAAAGAACTGCGGGAGCAGATGGGAGAGGCCGGATACAAACGAGTAAAACAGTTTTACCAGATTGAGCAGATGAAAGAGGTTTACCGGAATATTTACAAGGAGTTTGCAGATCAGCAGCAGATCGAATGGACAGAGAAGCCTTTTGAGATCAGATAGAAAAAGAAGGGAAAGAAGCTATGGCTGGTATAGGTGTTAAATTAAATAACATATATGGAAAAAATACCCTGACAACCGACGTAATCGGTATGGGCTACAGCACCGTCATGACCATCGCTCCGATGCTGACGGTCATCGGTGCACTGTGTATCATGGAATATTTCCTCGATTTTTCTTCGGTCGGATATGTGACAAGGGAGCTGTTTTCCTGTACGGTGCTTTATATCTTTATCTTTGCACTGCTGACGGCATCGCCTTTTAACTCGGTGCTGTCAAAGTATATGTCGGACGTGATCTATGAGGAAACGTATGCGGACATTATGGCATGCTATTATGTCGGACTGTTTTTAAATATTCTTTTGAGTTCTCTGGTCGGAATTCCGTTTTGTATTCATGAATATCTTGTCGGAAAAGTGGATATCATTTATGTTTTTACCGGATATTGTGGATTTATCGCACTGGTATTTGTATTTTATTCGATGCTTTATTTGTCCATCTGTAAGGATTACAAGAAGATTTCGTTCTTCTTTATCATTGGAATGACCGTCACGGTGTTATTGTCCTTCTGGTTTGTGCGTGGGTTACATAAAAGCATCACCTACAGTATGCTTCTGGCACTGACGATCGGATTCTGGCTGATTGCGGCTTTGGAGTTTTCGGTGGTACGAAGTTATTTCCGTGAGAACAGTGGAAATTACCGGGCGGTGTTTGGATATTTTAAAGAATACTGGCCGCTGGTTGCGACAAACTTTCTGTATACGCTCGGACTGTATATCCACAATTTTGTTTTCTGGACGACGGATCTGCGGATGATCGTAGTTCGGAGTTTTGTCTGTGTGCAGTCGTATGATATGGCAACCTGTCTGGCGATGTTCACGAATATTTCGGCGAGTGTCATTTTTATCAGCCGTGTGGAAATGCATTTCCATGAGAGATACAAAGCCTACTCGGAAGCCGTGATCGGCGGAAGAGGGTGCGATATTGAAATTACCAAAAAAAGAATGTTCCGTATGCTGGCTGAGGAGTTGATGAGCCTTGCCCGTGTACAGTTTATTATTACACTTGTTATATTTTTGTTTTGTATGATCTTTCTTCCAAGGCTTGGATTTGGAGGTATGACCATGCGTATTTATCCTTGTCTGACAGCCGGATACTTCATTCTCTTTCTGATGTATGCGGAAATTATATTTTTATACTATTTCAATGATCTGAAAGGATCTGTGATGACCGGTCTGTCATTTTGCCTGTCCACTATGATCGGCAGCATCATTTCCACGCATTTTTCGGAAATCTGGTATGGAATTGGTCTGGTGGTTGGCTGCTTTGTCGGATGGAGCGTTGCCTATGCGAGGATCCGAAATATGGAAAAAAATCTGGATATTCATATTTTCTGCAATGGACATTTGTTGAAGAGAACCAAAGGTACCTGCCCGTCGCCGAAAGTATTTGATCGATATCAGGGAGATACAGAAGAGAGGATGAAAGAATCATGAAAAAGGTACTGTTTGTAATCAACACACTTGGCGGTGCAGGTGCAGAGAAAGCTCTGCTGGAGCTTTTGAAAAGATTTCCTGAGAACGAATATGAAGTTTTACTTTATGTACTGCTGGCACAGGGAGAACTGATCCATCAGGTCCCGGAACAGGTGAAAATTTTAAATCAATCTTATTCGGATGCGTCGGTTTTATCGAAAAAGGGAAAGCATATTCTGAACCGGCAGATCTTCAAACGTCTTTTTATGAGAGGAGCTATTTTCAAAAATCTTGGATATATGCTCAAAAATATGGCAGAAATGCTGAAAAAAGGAAAGCTTTATCCGGACAAGCTGCTCTGGAGGGTGATGGCGGACAGCGCACAGGTGATCGATGGACATTATGATATGGCAGTTGCCTTTCTGGAGGGCGGATCAACATATTATATCCATGATCATATCCGGGCAGACCGCAAGGTTACGTTTCTGCATGTAGATTACAGTTATGCAGGCTACAGCCGCAGTCTGGATCGGGATTGCTATCTGAATTTTGATCGGGTGTTTACGGTATCCGATGAAGTAAAAAAGAGTTTTCTGGAAGTTTATCCGGAGTGTAGAAGTTACACTGGTGTGTTCCATAATCTTCTGGATAACGAAGAAATTATCCGAAAATCAAAACTGGCAGGAGGATTTGAGGATGCTTACGATGGCAAGCGGATCCTGACGGTTGGACGGCTGACGGCACAGAAGGCCTATGATATTGCTATTGATGCCATGAAGATTTTGAAAGATCATGGTGTAAAAGCAAAATGGTATGTACTCGGTGAGGGTGAGTTAAGGGATAGGCTTCAGATAAAGATCAACCATCTTGGCTTGAAAGATGACTTTATTCTTCTTGGGGCAAAGACCAATCCTTATCCTTACTATGCACAGTGTGACTTATATGTACATGCGACGCTGTTTGAGGGAAAAAGTATTGCTATTCAGGAGGCACAGATCCTGGGATGCACCTTACTGGTGTCAGACTGCAGCGGAAATCGTGAGCAGGTCATTGATGGTGTGGACGGAAAAATGTGTCAGCTGACCCCGGAAGGCATCAGTGCAGGGATCGAAGAACTTCTTTCAGACGAAGAGAAATGTCGGGAGTATGGCAAGAAAGCCTCAGAAAAGCTGACAGTAGAAAAAGAAGATGTCCTTCAGATGTTTCGGTTTAACGATAATTAAGATGTGCAGTTTTTGAACGCAGAGAAGCGGATTGTGAATGTCCGCTTTACTTTAAAATAAGGGACAGATATGAGGATAAAAGCAAATATGATTGGATTTTGGAAGAAAAAAAAAGCCTGGGAATTTTCACAGGAAGTTCTGGAAGAAGGAGAAGAAATCCTCTACGAAAATCCGGAGAGAGGATGGTACGAGATCTATACCTTTCCGGTGGAAGAAAAAATCGATCCACAGGAGTTAAAATGGAGTCTGCATGAGCAGGAAACACTGGCACTTGTTTTGCTGGATCTTCAGAAATTCCGTGAAAAACCGCTGGATGAACAGGCACTTTATAACATAAAAACGATTTTATATTTTTTCGCATCACATAAAAAAGATGTGATCCTGCGTCCCGTATACGACCGGGAAGGAAAAGGGCTGGAGGCGGAGCCAGAAAGTTTTGAGCTGGTTCTGACGCATCTCATACAGATCGGGGAAGTGCTGGAAAAAGAGAAGCACAGTGTTCTTGTTTTTCAGGGCTTTCTGGTGGGAAGCTGGGGAGAGATGCATACCTCGGCATATCTGACGGAAGAACATATCAGACAGATGTGGGATATGCTGAAAATACATACCACAGACAAGATCCGTGTGGCAGTGCGGACACCGGCACAGTGGCGTACTTTGATCCCGGAAGAGAAATTTCAGAAACGGGAATGGAAGGCTTTAGGTCTGTTTGATGACGGGATTTTCGGATCGACAACGCATCTTGGGACTTTTGGCACGATGATGCGTGAGGCGGTCGGATGGGAAAAGCCGTGGAGCCGAAAGGAAGAGCTGGAATTTATCGAACAGATCAGCCGTGATTTCCCGTGTGGCGGAGAGGCGATCGCTGAGGCAGATCCGGACAGGGCAGATCAGATCCTTACAAAGGATGCAAAAGCAGTGATATCCGAGATGCAAAAGATGCATCTTGCTTATCTGAATCTGGTGCATGATACGAGAATCCTGGATCAGTGGAAAGCACAAAGCTGCGGCAAAGACGGAATCTGGAGCGGCAAAACGCTTTATGAATACGTCAGTGCCCACCTCGGGTATCGTTTTATTCTGAAAAAAGTGGAAATGCAGGTGCCAAAACGTGATAAAATAAAGTTTGTTTTTGAAGTGGAAAACTGCGGATTTGCTTCCCTGTTTCAGGAGGCACAGCTTTTTCTGATCCAGGAAAATGAAAAAGAAAGAAAAGAGATGCTGCTGTCAGAAGAAGTGCAGAAGTGGCATGGCGGAAGCACATACAAAGTGGAGACAGAGACCGGGGCAATGAAAGGAAATATTTTTCTTCAGATCCGCAGAAAAAAAGACGGAAAAATCATTTCTTTTGCAAATAAAAACAGTGCAGACCGCCTGCTGATCGGAAGTCTGCACAGTGTATAAAGCCAGAAAGAGTTCTGTCGGAACGGTAAGAGCTGAGTCTTGTTTCATCATGGGATCACAAGTCTTCCGACAGAAACGGTGGCACTCTCTTCGGAACCGGTGTTTGCAAAATGAATGACCTGTCCGGTGTAGGGATCTTTCATTTCCAGATTCACCTGATAAGTGCCTTTTGCAAAAGAGCGTACATCGAGTTCAATCTTAAACTCAGACTGATCGCTGCCGGCGATCGAGCAGTTGTCAATCTCTGTTTTCATCCGCCTGGACTTGCCTGTCTCCTGGTTCGTGAGGATCAGAGCAGTATCAAACTGCCGGTATGCCGGGGCAAAACCGACGTTTTCAATCGTAAGATACAGAGAGGCCTTGTCGCTCATAAAGGCATGGAAATCCAGGCTGGATGATTTTATAAAGTAGCGGTAGCCCAGATGGGCACGGATATAATCGTAACCGCTGCATCTGGAAAATACGCCGGAGCCGGTGTAAGTAGAATTTTTCCATTTATTCAGCACGGCAAGATCGTGATCCGCATTCAGGTACGATACGCACATCGTGGACAGATCCGAAATGGCATTGTCCAGGTTATTGTATTTATTATCGATCGTGACTTCACCGCCGTTTGGAACATACTGGCAGAGCTTGTTCTGGAAAAGAAGTTCTTCGCTCCTTGTGCCCTGTTCGTTAAATTCACTGGCGGAAGTAAGTGGTGTATCATCATATGTACCGAGATCATAGACAGAGCCGAGCATACCGTCATTGAAAAGTCCCAGTCTGGAAGCAAGGCTCCCCTCGTCGCTCTGGCCTGCCATTGGTGTACGGCTGTAGAGAATGCCGCGGAGCTGAGCCGGGGTACGCACAGCAAGATAGATCGAAGGCGAAATATTCTTTGCCAGTGTCTCTGCAAGCTGACGCATCTGGTCAATGTCTCCGTAGTTGGTATTGTTCATCTCGCCATTGTTGCCGATAAAAAGTCCCTGAAGGATATAAATACAGTCGGCATGGGCATTTACTGTGGCAGAAACCTGCTGGATGTGGTTTTTGATGCGGTAAAAATCAGAAGGCTCCGTTTTTTGGGCTTTGCCGTCCCAGTCATAGAGAAAGCGAAGAATGATCTGTTTTTTCTTCTTTTCGCAGATCTTAAAAATGCGGTTAAGCTGCGAAAGAGCGTTGGCACTGAGATCCTGATCAGCATAATTTTGCAGATTGATCTCCAGAAGCATGAGAGGATACGTAGTGTCCTTACAGCTTCTCTGGCACCAGATGTCGGCATCTTTGGCAGTTTTATCCTCGGCAAGTACATAGCCGTTTATCTTATAGAAACCGCAGAAAGGGTTTGTAATATCCGCTGTAGATTCTTTTGAGTCTGCCGGTGTATAGATAACGTTCAGCTGCCGCACCGACAGGGCATAAAAAGAAGCTGCGATTACCAGTGCAACGCACAGAGTAAAGACGGCGATATTGCCCCAGAAAGATAATTTTTTTTTCATAAAATGGTTTAGCTCCTTTTGGATTTTATGTCTATTTGTCTTTTGGCTCATGTTATGATGTTGGGGTCAAAAGATGCCATACGAATTGTTCCGTACTTCGTACTCCCACAATTCTGGCATCATGTTATTATACCTAAAAAGAAAGGATTCGTGAAGAGTGAAACAAAAATCAAGAACAGAATATTCCGTTATGAATACAAGTGTAGCGTTTGTGGCACAGGTTTCGGCAATTCTGATGGGATTCTTTACAAGAGTTGTTTTTACGAGAATGCTCAGCGAAGGTTACGTCGGAATTAACGGCCTGTTCACCGATATTTTGAATATTTTGTCGTTATCTGAGCTTGGCGTGGGAACGGCAATCACTTATGCATTGTATGCCCCGATCGCAAAAGGGGACATTAAAAAACAGCAGATTTTGATGCGGATGTTCCGCACCTTTTATCGCATGACGGCACTTTTTGTCATGGCGGCAGGTCTGTGCCTGATCCCATTTCTGGATATTCTGATGAAAGACCGCCCGGACGTGGATCATCTGGTGCTGATCTATTGTCTGTATCTGTTAAATTCGGTGGTATCGTATCTGTTGATCTATAAAAAAACCTTGATCGATGCTCATCAGATGAATTATATTACTGTACTGTATCACAATGGGTTCCTGGTGCTTCAGGATATATGTCAGATCATTATTCTGATCACGACAAAAAATTTTGTCCTGTTTCTGAGCGTTGCCGTAGTGTGTACGATTATCGGAAATGTGTGCATGTCCAGAAAAGCAGATGCATTGTTTCCATATCTGAAGGAGACCTGTCATGAAAAACTGCCGCAGGAAGAGCGGTGGGATATTTTAAAAAATGTAAAAGCGATGCTGATGCATAAACTTGGAAATGTTGTAGTCAATAATACGGACAATCTGCTGATCTCCAGTTTTGTCGGAGTGGTCAGTGCCGGAATTTACTCCAATTATTTCCTGATCATCGGTTCGATCCGTCAGGTTCTTGATCAGGCTCTTCTGGGGGTTTCTGCAAGTGTCGGAAATCTTGGAGTACTGGAGGATAAAGACCGGGTTAAAAGCGTTTTTGAACAGCTGTTTTTTATCGGGTACTGGCTGTTTGGATTTTCCGGTATCTGCCTTTTTGAAATGTTGAATCCGTTTGTGGAATTTGCGTTTGGCAAAAAGTATCTGTTTCCAAGAGAAATCGTGCTGGTTCTGTGCATCAATTTCTTTATCAACGGGACAAGAAGAGCAGTTTTAATTTTTAAAGAGTCGATGGGACTTTTCTGGTATGACCGTTATAAGGCGATCGCAGAGGCATTGCTGAACCTCAGCATTTCCATTCTGCTTGTACTTCATTTCGGAATTGTGGGAATTTTTATCGGAACGTTCTGCAGCACGGTTCTGACCTCTGTGTGGGTAGAACCTTATATCATTTATAAATATCGTCTGAAAAGACCAGTATCTGAGTTTTTCAAAACATATGCATACTATATGCTTGTCATGGCAGGAGTGTGGACGATTGCAGAATGTTGCTGCCGGATCACAAGCGGATCGCCGCTCTTCCTTCTGGTTTACCGTTTCTGTATCTGTCTGCTTCTGGTCAATCTGCTTCTGTGGGCGGTTTACCGCAGAACGGATAACTGGAAAAGAACAGAAGCCCTGCTGTATAAAGTATTTCAGAATATATGGAAGAAAGTAAGGAAAAAGTGAGTATGAGCGAAGAAAAAGGAAAAATATCTGTGATCGTGCCGGTCTATCAGGCAGAAAAATATCTGGCGAAAGCACTGGACAGTGTGATAAGCCAGGATTACGAAAACTGGGAATTGTTTCTGCTTGTTCGAAAATCTTCGGATCAAAGTGAAAAGATCGCCAGAGATTACGAGAAAAAATATGACAGCATCCATATGATAGAGCGGGGAGAAAATAAAGCCGGTGAGGCGAGAAATCAGGGGCTGGAAAAGGCACAGGGAGAATATGTACTGTTTCTGGATTCGGATGATTATCTTCCGGATGCATCCGTCATGCAGCGTTATGTCCGTATGGCAGAGCAGACAGATGCAGATATTGTAGTTGCCAATTATGCGAGACTCTGGAACGGAAAAATGCTGCCTGCAGTCAGCCACGCATCTTTTTCCAGATATCATCGAAATTCTCAGGAATTTCAGTTTCGCGGCTTCTTTTCTGCCGGGACACTTTCTTATGTCTGGGGAAAACTTTATCGCAGATCGTTTCTGGAAAAGAATCAGATCCGTTTCGCAAAATATGATTATGCAGAAGATAAATTTTTCAACATGCAGTGTTATCTCTGCCGTGCAAAATATATTTTCCTTTCCCGGATCGGCTACATTTATCGAAAAAATGAAACATCCATATCC
>ULUY01015361.1_pt1 | contig 16991 bp, 10 predicted proteins | sample 1959031 | NCBI WGS metagenome assembly ULUY01 (sample SAMEA4835774, study PRJEB28245) | human gut metagenome | biome: gut microbiome; material: fecal sample | place: Denmark | collected 2008
GTTGCGGGTCAAATGCAAGTCTTGTTTTGCCATTTTGCTTCCTTAATATTCAGTTTATTAATACTTGATTAGAATCTGAAGTGAGCGAATGCACGGTTAGCTTCAGCCATACGGTGCATATCCTCCTTACGCTTGAAGGCACCACCTTGCTCGTTGAACGCATCGATAATCTCGGCAGCCAACTTGTCAGCCATTGATTTACCGCCACGCTTACGGGCAAATGCAATCAAGTTTTTCATAGAGATCGATTCTTTACGATCGGGACGGATTTCAGTAGGAACTTGGAAAGTCGCGCCTCCGATACGGCGGGACTTAACCTCAACTTGCGGAGTTACATTATCCAAGGCTTTCTTCCAGATTTCCAGCGGAGTTTTCTCTTCGTTGGGAAGCTTTGCCTTAACGGTCTCAAGGGCGGTATAGAAGATGTGATAAGAAGTATTCTTCTTTCCGTCGTACATCAAGTGGTTTACAAACTTAGAAACTTTTTGGTCGCCGAATACAGGATCCGGAAGAACCACACGTTTTTTTGGTTTTGCTTTTCTCATTTTGTTTGAACATAATGTTTTGTTTGAGGCTGCAATCTTGTTTTCTTCAACGCTTCCTCTGAAGCATTTACTCAACCTTTAAGCATTTTCCACCAAACCAAAACGATTTTTAATAAATAAATTTCCTTTCCAGAAAAGTCGGTTGATTACTTCTTACCCTTACCTGCAGGAGCCTGACCCGGTTTCGGACGCTTGGCACCGTATTTAGAACGACGTTGGGTACGGTTAGCCACACCGGCAGTATCCAAAGTACCGCGAACGATGTGATAACGTACACCCGGAAGGTCTTTCACACGACCGCCACGTACCAGGACGATGGAGTGTTCCTGCAAGTTGTGACCTTCACCCGGAATGTAGGAGTTCACCTCCTTCTGGTTAGTCAGTTTCACACGGGCAACCTTACGCATTGCCGAATTCGGTTTCTTCGGAGTAGTCGTATAGACTCTGACGCAAACGCCACGTCTTTGAGGACAAGCGTTCAATGCCGGAGACTTACTTTTCTCAACCAGAACCTTTCTTCCTTTTCTTACTAGTTGTTGAATAGTAGGCATTTCTGTTCGATTTTAATTATTATATATTGTTTTGCTACTTTTCTGTTGAAGCGAAAATATACTTTTCGGGCTGCAAAGTTACTAATAACATTTTAATTAGCAATAGGTTTGTAATCTTAAAATAACCGAGATTTCCGTTTTTATATTTTTTATAGGAGTTTGACACTTCACAAGGAATAGTCAGACTACAATCAGAGGGGCTCTTTTAGGATTCTGGAAGAAACAGGCCCGAACAATGAACCATGAGCCATGAACAATAAAGCACGAATACCCTAAGTTCCCCGAAGGAATGCAGGGGCAACCGGTCTGGTCGCCCGGTCTGACAAGGCAATATTTTTGCCACCCATCACGGCCCTCATCCCCCACTCACAGCACCCCTACACCTTATTATATATACGCGCACGCCATCCATACAGAGAAACCACCTGCCTACGCTCGTCAGTGACCCATCACTTTGTCATTTTGTCAAAATGTCAAATGAATCACCCCACAGAGACCTTCGTTGGAGCTAAAGACGGGGACGATGATTTTGCGGGCATTCTCGGACGATTTGCAAAATATATTTTCACACCAAATCCAATCGTTTCCTTTCCCTATGCCCTGCATGCAGAGCAATTGGTAGCACACAGAGTACTCACAGGAGAAAATACTCCATATTATAACAGTTCAAAAATGAATAGCTCTGCCCTTCTTCCAGAGAGCAAACGTCCGTATTTTTTCATTGCGATTCCATTTTCTTTACATCGAGAGAGCAAACAATATTGTTTCACTCTTCAAACAATATTGTTTGACGAACCAAACACAAGTGTTTGACATGCGAAACTATATTGTTTGGGACGTCAAACACTTGTGTTAGCTGTTAACTTATCAAAATACAATGAGCCCTGCAGAAGGAAAGTGCAAATGCAATTTAACTTTTCATCGCTAGTTCAGTCGATTTTTCAAAAATGTGCGTTAGCTGAAAATGGCTTTTCAGGAAAATGGGAAAGTAAATAAGGCTTTTGACCTCACAAAATGTCAATCCATCCTTTGGTTCTGCCGATGTGCGAAGACTGTTCTCACCCAAGATGTCCTTCCGAGTTGCTCCCGACAAACAGCCCGGGAACTTTTCTTCTCAAAACAGAAAAAGCTTATTGTATATTCTACGAACAGAAAACAGACCTCAGAAGGGTTTGAAATCCGCGAAAGTAGAAAGATAAAGAAAAGGAACAATTTTCACAAGAAACCGGACCTGCCGCAAGTGCATCTAACTGTCAATCCGACACAAAGCCTCAAAAATCTGCCCGTATTCCTTGGAGAAATGAAGTAAATCTCTTACTTTTATAGTGTTAGCATAACACTAACAATAAAAATAATAGACCTAATCCATGAAAGAACCGACCTCGTTGAAGGTTTGCATCTGTCAACAAAAAGGATAATAACCTCCAGCAGCAGGAAGGTCCGCTTAATAAATATACTTATGAAGATGTGTGTTAGACATAACCTGTTGAAGTCCGTCCGTGAGAAAGGCAGGACAAGCCATGAAAACCGACAAAGGCCGACAAGCATTCCTTACAATAAGGGTGCGGAGCGTCCGGCTGTTGTCCCTGCTGTATGTACAGCACATAGCCTGGCAGGCATCTATTGGCACCTGGAAGGACATCAATCTCTCAATCAAACATTTACCCCCCCCCTCCCACGAGCATTTAGGCAACAATTACAATATCTCTCCGGCAGACAACGTTTCCGTTCGTCCGCCCCACCAGCTCTTTACCACTACCCACCTCACCGATGCAGCCGCTCTCCATCTGCTGCATCCATCTCGTTGCACCTTATTCGCTGGCCAGGCAATGTCTCGAAATATGACCATCTGCGCGGTCGCCACGAAAACGCATGAGGATGGTAAAATAACGAGTGCACGTCCGGCATCCCTTCCGTCGGAAAAAACACAAAGAGGTCGTCCCGAGAAGCAGAATCCTCCGCCGTGTGCGCAACCGGACAGGCAACGCATCCGGAGAGCCGCCGGACAGGGAACGATTTATAATCCGATAACCATTTTAATCCTTTTTTCAGACACTACCGACTTACTTCCCGAGGGCAATCCATCTTGTCATTTTTACGCATGAGACCGGAGCGCCCCGTACACGTGAAATAAACCATGCAAGTATTAACTAACGAATGTTGAACTATGAAACAGAAGGATGTATTCGACAGCGGCTAGACAAACTCCCCAACCGCTGATGACTAGCAAACAATGTGAAAAAACAAACGTCTTAAACTAATGGAAATGAAAAATGTAGGAATACAAAAACGTTATCCTTGCCTGTTCCTGCTCCTGCTGTTCTGCTGCCTGGGAGCATTTGCCCAAAAGGGGCCGACGGTCAAAGGAATTATCTTCGACAGCAACGGGGAGACCATCATCGGCGCCTCGATTGTCGTGAAAGGCAATACATCAATCGGTACGATTTCCGACCTCGACGGCCAATTCTCGCTGAACGTACCGTCATCAAACTCCGTTCTGGTAGTGTCCTTCGTGGGCATGAAATCAAAAGAGGTGAAGGCTACCCCCAACACCTTGATGCGCATCACCCTGGAAGATGACACCAAACAACTCGACGAAGTGGTCGTCGTGGGTTACGGCCAACAGAAAAAGGCTTCCGTGGTGGGGGCGATTACACAAACGAGTGCCAAGGTGCTGGAGCGCACCGGCGGTGTGTCTGACTTGGGTTCTGCACTGACCGGTAACCTGCCGGGCGTCATCACGATGTCCAGTACGGGTATGCCGGGTGAGGAAGATCCCCAAATCCTCATCCGCGGTGCCAGTACCTGGAACAACACGGCTCCGCTTATCCTGGTAGATGGTGTCGAACGACCGATGTCGGGAATTGACATCAACTCGGTGGAATCCATTTCAGTCCTCAAAGATGCATCGGCTACAGCCGTCTTCGGTGTGAAAGGTGCCAACGGTGTCATCCTCATCACCACCAAACGTGGACAGGAAGGCAAAGCCACAATCAATGCCACCGCCAGCATGACCATGAAAATGCCGTCCAAGCTCCCGAACAAACTTGACTCTTACGACTCGTTCCAACTGCGCAACAATGCGGTGGAGCATGAACTGGGATTGACACCCGAATCTTGGGAGTTCATGATGTCGCAGGCTGAGATGGACAAATACCGCCACCCCGCCAACCTGGCTGAAGCCGAACGCTATGCCAATGTGGACTGGGCAGACTGGATGTTCAAGGATGTTGCCTTCTCCGAGAATGCCAACGTCAGCATGAGCGGAGGTACATCCTTCATCAAGTATTACACTGCCATCGACTATCAGCATGAGGGTGACCTCTTCAAGGAATATGACAACGGACGCGGCTATCGGACCACTTATGGATATGACCGCGTGAACATGCGCAGCAACCTTGATTTCCAACTGACAAAGACCACGATGCTCCACACGAACCTGTCGGGTTCGTATGGTGTCAAGCAAGGTCCGCGTACCGCTTATGAATACAACATCTGGGGAAGTGTGTACACCACTCCTCCCAACGCCATGATTCCGCGTTACTCTGACGGGACCTGGGGCTACAGCACACAGAATGAAAACAACTCTGTTGCCCAACTGGCATTGGCCCCACAAAACACCCGCACCACGACACGTCTGACAACCGACTTCATCCTGGAACAGCAGCTCGACTTCCTCTTGAAGGGACTCCATGCCAAAGCTTCCGTCTCATGGGACAACGTCTTTCTGGAAAGCAACCGTGGAGCCAACACGACAGACAATGCCGACTACAAGTTCATCGACCCGGCAACCGGACAGGAAAGCCATCAGAACACCAAGGGTAGTCATAACTTTGACTTCTTCCCCCAGAACAACTGGGTGGCAGAAGGCGGTACAGTAGACAACGGGGCGACAGAACGCCACCTTTACTACTCGGCACAGCTGGACTGGAACCGCACATTCGGCGACCATACGGTTACCGCCATGGGGGTGTTCAACCGCCAGGAACGTTCGCGGGGCAGCATCATTCCCCACTATCGTGAGGACTGGGCCTTCCGTGTCACCTACGACTATGCCAACAAGTACTTCTTTGAATACAACGGTGCCTACAACGGCTCGGACAAGTTTGACAGCAAAAACCGTTTTGCATTCTTCAACTCCGGCGCCATCGGCTGGATGATCAGCGAAGAAAAATTCATGAAGCGCTTCAAGTTCCTCGACTTGCTGAAGCTGCGTGCTTCGTACGGTGAAATCGGTAACGACGAAATCGGATATGAGTGGGACTCCAGCCGCCGTTGGCTCTACATGACCCAATGGGGCACAGGAGGCAGCATCGCAACCGGACTTTACAATGCAGCCAGCCCCTACACGTTCTATCGGGAGAGTGCCGTCGGCAACCCGGACATACACTGGGAAGTCGTGCGCAAGTTCAACTTCGGTATCGACTACTCATTCCTTGATGGTCTGTTCGCCGGTAACATCGAGATTTTCCGTGACCGCCGTACAGATGTACTGGTCAGCGGCGGCAACCGTGCTACCCCTGCCTATTTCGGAGGCATCACCCAAGCTCCCTGGGCAAACCTGGGTGTTGTGGAGAACAAAGGTTACGAGCTGGAACTGCGCATCAACAAAACGCTGAAGAACGGTCTCCACTTGTGGGGCAACTTCAACATGACCCATGCGAAGAATACAGTCATCGACCGGGACGACCCGGAACTGAAACCCGCCTATCAAAAGGGAGAAGGCAAGTCCATCGGGCAGACCAACACGTATGTTGACCACGGCTATGCACAGACCATGGACGATGTGTATGGAACAACTGCCTTCGAGTCACTCGACAATCAGAAATTGCCGGGCATGTACCAGATCATCGACTACAATGCCGATGGTGTCATCGACAACAAGGACCAGGTTCCCTATGCCTACTCCAACAGCCCGCAGAACACCTATAGCGGCTCGATCGGCTTTGACTGGAAAGGATGGAGCTTCTTCATGCAGCTCTACGGTGTGACCAACGTAACCCGCCAGGTGGTCTTCGGCACCTTCGGACAGAAAAAACTGATTGCCTATGACGAGGGGTCACGCTGGACGAAAGACAATCCTAACCCGGATGTCCCGATGCCGCGTTTCGGCTCCACAACCAATGGCTACTATGATGCCAGCCGCTATTTCTACGACGCATCGTTCATCCGTCTGAAGAACATCGAGCTTGCCTATACCTTCACCAGCGGTTGGATTACCCACCTGGGTCTGTCAAGCCTGAAATTCTATATCAACGGCAACAATCTTTGGGTATACACCCGCATGCCGGATGACCGTGAATCGAACTTCGCCGGTACTGGCTGGGCTTCGCAAGGAGCTTACCCGACAGTGAAACGTATCAATCTCGGTTTAAAATTCACACTATAAACAAGAGACACCATGACAATCAAGAATCATATACATACCTTCTTCTGTGCAGGACTTCTGTCCGCCTCCCTCGGACTCGCATCGTGCGAGGACTATCTGGACAAAGCACCGGAGAGCACCGTTTCAGGAGAAGATGCCTTCAGAAGCTTCCGCACTTTCCAAGGATTCACGGAAGAGCTTTACTACTGTATCCCCGATCCGGCCCACTGCTACTGGCAGAATTCCTTCAACTGGGGTGAAGACGAAATCATCTCCTTCGGCAAAGACTACTTCATGGGCTACAAGATCGACCTCGGCGACTTCTGGGGTTGGCAGGCTGGCTTCGACGGATGGGGTTGCGGCTGGATGGACGGCAACAATGTCTCATCGACCTCGACCGACCGTTTCCAAAAGAAACTATGGCCGCTCGCCTGGTATGGCATCCGCAAAGCGAACATCGGACTGGAGAATCTGGACAAGCTCGTGAATGCTACGCAGGAAGAAAAGAACCTGCTGGCCGGTCAGCTTTACTTTTTCCGTGGTTGGTTCCACTTCATGCTGATGCAATACTTCGGCGGGTTGCCTTACATCGACTCCGTTCCGTCAGCCGTAGAACCGCTGCGCAATCCCCGTCTGAGTTATCAGGAATGCGCCGACCACGCAGCTGAAGATTTCCGTCGTGCTGCCGACCTATTGCCTGTAAACTGGGACGACACGGCTGCCGGAGGTTCAACCTATGGCAACAATGCACAACGCATCAACAAAGTGATGGCCCTCGCCTACCTCGGAAAGAATTATTTGTGGGCAGGCAGTCCGCTGATGAACTATGAATCGCAGGGGAACCGTTCCTACAATGCAGACTACTGCAAGAAAGCTGCTGAAGCCTTTGGCGAACTGCTCAACCTTGTCGAAGGCGGACAGACACAATATGCACTGGTTGACTTCGAGCATTATTCAGACATCTTCTACACGTACAAGCAGAATGCCATGAATCCCGGTTCAACGGAAGCCATCTTCCAGTCGCCCAAATATGACTGGTGGATGGGCTCAGGATGGAGCCTCGGTCCCCAGTATGTCGGTTCGCTTCGCTCCGGAGAAACGAACTCTACCCTGTTCTCTCCGACCGCCAACTATGTGAACTATTACGGAATGGCGAACGGCTTGCCTCTGAATGACCCCGACTCAGGTTTCGACAAAGAGCACCCGTGGCGTGACAGAGACCCCCGTTTCTACAACGACATCATCTTCGACGGTATCCAGACCATCCAGAACCTCAGCAACATCAAGGACCTCAGACTGCGGGACACCCTACGCATCCAATATGCCAGTCTCTACACCGGCGGATGCTATCGCTCGGAGACAACAGAAAGCCGCACCGGCTATCTGCTCCGCAAGTTCACTCCACTCCAGGTCAACTACTACGATGAAGGCTTACGGGACTATGGCGATGCACTCACCATCCAGGTGAGCTGGGTTCGACTGGCTGATGTCTACCTGATGTATGCAGAAGCTGCTGCCAACGGATATGGCACCCCTCGCAGTGCAGCACCGGGATGCAACCTGACTGCCCTCGATGCCATCAACCGGATTCGCGAACGGGCAGGTGTGGAAGACATCAACGCCAAATATACCGGCAGCCTGGAAGGCTTTAACGGAGAAGTGCGCCGCGAACGGGCCGTCGAACTGGCTTACGAAGGACATCGCTTCGTCGACCTGCGCCGCTGGCTGCTGCTGACGGTTTATCCCTACACCATCAAGACTTCACAAGAGTTTGACCGGGTGGAGTTCAATGCGAAAAACCCCAAAGAGAGCAAAGTTGCCAACTGGCGTGAGAAAGTCATTCTGGAACGCAAATTCCGGGACAAGCACTATTGGATGCCGCTCAAGACAAATGATGTGACCATCTACAAAGGATTCGAACAGAACCCCGGATGGTAACCGGCGAGTACGAACGATAAAAAAACGAAAACAATGAAACACATACAGATAAAATCCATTTTATGTATGACATTTGCCGCCTCCTTCCTCCAGGCGTATGCACAGGATGCTGAAGAGGCTACACCTATGGCCTACCTGGACTCACTCTCCGGCAAAGGGAAGCAGGTACAGGTGGCATACAGGAAGCTCAATGCAGATGAATTACTGGGAGGTGTATCTTTCGTCAACGTGAAACAGCTGTTGAAAAAGAACTACTTCACCTACAGCTTGAGCGACATGCAAAACTATGTCGGCGGTCTGACCGGCGGCAACCTGTGGGGGATGAACAGTGTCCTGGTCCTGGTTGACGGTGTGCCGCGCGATGCCGGCAACGTCATGCCTTCGGAAATTGAACAAATCACATTCCTGAAAGGAGCGCAAGCCGTTGTTCTCTATGGTAGCCGGGCTGCTGACGGTGTCATCTACATCACCACAAAAAGAGGGCAAGCCGGTAAAACACGCATCGATGTCAGAGGAAATACCGGATTCTATGTCCCCATCCGCTATCCGGAATACCTGGGCGGTGCAGAATACATGACCCTCTATAATGAAGCACGCGTCAACGACGGACTGGAAGCCACCTATACTCCGGAGCAAATCTATCACACGGCACAAGGCGACAATCCGTTCCGCTACCCGGATGTCAACCTGTACTCTGACGATTACCTGAAGAAAGCCTACAACAGTTCTGATGCGACAGCAGAGATTTACGGCGGTTCACAACGTGCACGTTTCTACACGAACATCAATCTTTACAACACCGGTTCACTGATAAAGTTTGGTGAAGCGGACAAAGACCGTACGACCCGTTTCAGTGTCCGGGGAAATGTGGATGTCAACCTGGGCAAGTATGTCGATGCATACGCTGATGCCAACGCCACCTTTTATGACGCAAAAGGGGCACGAGGCAACTTCTGGGGAGCTGCATCAACTCTGCGTCCGAACCGCATTGCACCTCTGATTCCCATAGACATGTTGATGCCGGAGGACGAGACTGCATGGAACTATGTCAATTCGGCCATGTATATCATTGATGGCAAATACCTCCTGGGAGGAACCTCGCTCGACCAGACCAATGAGCTGGCAAACCTGCTTGTTGCCGGAACCAATACCTACACGAGTCGTCAGTATCAGTTCAACATGGGTGTAAACGTTGACTTGTCCATGCTCTTGAGAGGGTTATCCTTCAAGACCCAATATGCCTTGGACTATTCGACCAGCTATAACAACTATTACAGCAACGGATATGCAACCTATGAGCCACAATGGGGGAACTTCAACGGGCATGACGTCATCACCAGCATCAAGCAATATGGTACAGATTCGCATGATGGCATCCAGCACGTGAGCGACAGCTGGAATCGACAGACCATGTCATTCTCGGCACAGTTTGATTACAAGAACCAGTTCGCAGGCGTACACAATGTCTCCGCGAACCTGATTGCCGCCGGATGGCAACGTGGGACTTCTGCCGTTTACCACAAGGACAGCAATGTCAATTTAGGACTTCAGTTGGACTACAACTACCTGAACCGGTATTACGTCAGCTTTGGAGGCGCCTTGATCCATTCGGCACGACTCCCCGAAAAGAACCGTCAGGCTTTCTCGCCCTCACTCACATTGGGCTGGCGTCTGGCAAAAGAGAGTTTCCTGGAAGATTCGCCCGTTGTGGACGACCTTATGCTCACCGCATCCGCTTCCGTCCTGAATACCGACTTGGATTTTTCGGATTACTACATGTATGAGGCGAACTTCAACCAGTCGAACGGTGCATGGTGGGGATGGGCTGACGGCAACCAGAGTCATGCCACCGAATCACGCCGGGGAGCCAACGACCAGCTGGACTTTGTGCAACGCAAAGAAATCAGCATCGGCATCCGTGGTTCGCTCTGGAAGAAGATGCTGACCTTTGACGCTTCCTTCTTTACCAACAGCATTGAAGGACTGCCCGTCCAATCGCGCAATTCATTCCCGAACTATTTCTTCTCCTACTGGCCCGAGAGCTCACTGATTCCCTACGTCAACTATAACAACAGTTCATTCACAGGCTTTGATTTCGCCCTCAATTATAATAAGAAAGTAGGCGAAGTTGACTTGGGCGTCGGGCTGACCGGAACTTACTACACCAGCAAGAACACAAAAGTGGATGAAATGTACAACGAGGATTACCGTTACCGCAAGGGGAAACCCACTGACGGCATCTGGGGGTACGTCACCGACGGTTTCTACAAAGACCTGGCAGATATTGAGAATTCACCGGAATCAACCTTCGGCGATGTCAAGCCGGGCGACTTGAAGTATGTCGACCAGAATGGAGATAACGTCATCGACGAAAAAGACGAAATCTATCTGGGCGAACAGTGGGGCTCTCCCTTCACACTGGGCATGAACATCACTGCCAAATGGAAGAACTTCACTCTCTATGTTGCCGGAAGCGGATATTTTGGGGCAGCCGCCATGAAGAGCGATGCATATTATTGGGTATACGGAGACCGCAAATACTCTGAAGTTGTACGCGGACGTTGGACTCCGGAAACAGCCTCAACAGCTACTTATCCCCGTCTGACGACCCAAAGCAACACGCACAACTTCCGCAACTCGGATTTCTGGATGTACAAGAACGACCGCTTCAACCTCTCGAAGATCCAACTCACGTATGACTTGCCGGCATCCATCTTCCAAGGTTCTTTCGTCAAGAATCTTTCAGTGTATGCCTATGCAAGCAACGTGTTCACTATCGCCAAAGAACGGAAGCTTCTGGAGACAAGCGCAAGTCCCCAAACCCGCTTCTATAACTTAGGCTTCAAGATAGGCTTCTAAATTATTAATATGAAAAGACGCAGATTCATGAAAAAGACATTATTCATATTCCTGGCAGCTGCCGTGCTCACCGGATGCGATGACCTGTTCACACCGGCCATTGAAAACAACAAGAGTCTGGAAGACGGTCGGACTGACCCTATCTATGCAGAAGGAATATTGGCTAACGCATATACGCGCAACCCTTATAGTTCCCAATCGTTCAATGATGTTGCCACCGATGATGCCGTAACCAACCAGACCAACAACAGCTACCTGCTGATGGCAACCGGTTCATGGACATCGAACAACAACCCGATGAACCAATGGGATGGCTGTAAAGCCGCGATCCAGTATCTCAACATGTTCCTGAGAGAAGTGGACCAGACAACCTTCGCCAGCAACGAGACCATCAACCAGCTCTTCCGTAACCGCTTGAAAGGTGAAGCATACGGACTGCGTGCCATGAACATGTTCTACCTGCTCCAGGCACACGGGGGTTGGACTGCTGAAGGGAAATTGCTGGGTGTGCCTGTCATCAAAGAGATGGAGGACATCAACAGCAACTTCAACGTGCCACGAAACACCTACGATGAATGTATCAAAGCAATCAATGATGATGTGGCTGCTGCCTTGGAAATCCTTCCGCTCGACTACGAAGACGTCACGTCCAATGAAGAAATGCCCCAATATTATCAGGACATGGGTATCTCATTCTACGACTACAACCGTGTCTTCGGTAGCACGTTCCGTACGCGCATGAGCGGACGCATCGCAATGGCATTCCGTGCCAAAGCCGCCTTGATGGCGGCCAGTCCTGCCTTTGCTTCCGGCACAACAACTACATGGGAGGATGCAGCCCGGTACAACGGAGAGCTCCTCAAGCTCATCGGAGGAGCTGACGGACTGGCAGCCAACGGAAACACCTGGTATAAGAATGCCGATGAAATCAATAATCTGGGTGCCGGAGAGAACCCCAAGGAAATGCTCTGGCGCAATGGAAAGAACACCAACAGCTATGACCTGGAAGTAGCTCAATTTCCACCGAGCATATTAGGAGGAGGACAAATCAACCCCACCCAGAACCTCGTGGATGCCTTCCCCATGGCAAACGGATATCCCATCACCGATCCCAACAGTGGATACAATGCTCAGGATCCTTACAAGAACAGAGACCCACGGTTGAATCTGTACATTGTGGTCAACGGCAGTACGGTCGGAAATAGTAAGAAAGTAATCGACACTTCTGCCGACAACACTTCCGACAACGACGGTCTGAACCGTGAACAAGGGCACTCTACCCGTACCGGCTATTATCTCCGCAAACATTTACGCGAAGACGTCGTGCTCAATGCCAGTGGAAGCCACAACGGACAACCGCACTACAGCCCCCGCATCCGCTATACGGAAATTTTCTTGAACTATGCCGAAGCAGCCAATGAAGCATACGGTCCTCAAGGGAAAGGTTCGTTTACCTTCTCTGCCTATGACGTCATCAAGAAAATCCGTCAGCGTGCCGGAGTAGGGAAAGACAATGGAGATGCCTATCTGGAAAGCATCAAGGGAGACAAGGACAAGATGCGCGAGTTAATCCGCAACGAACGTCGCTTGGAACTCTGCTTCGAAGGCTTCCGTTTTTGGGATATGCGCCGTTGGCAGCTTGACCTCACAAAACCTGCCATGGGCATGCGCATCAGCCAGGGAGTCTACACACCGTTTGAAGTGGAAGCCCGCAATTACCGGGATTACATGTACTACGGTCCTATTCCCTACTCTGAGACACTGAAGTTCAATGCGCTTGAACAAAACAAAGGATGGTAACGTCCACACATGTTGAACGAATCTATAAGCAACTAATGAACATCATTATGAAGAAATTCAAATCTATATGCATACTCTCTGCAATGGCTTGTCTCACTGCGTGTGAAAATGCAGACTGGTCATTTCCAGACTATGACTACACGACAGTCTATTTCGCTTACCAGTCTCCGGTACGGACACTGGTGCTGGGAAACGATGAAGTGTTTGACAACACCTTAGGCAATGAGCACAAGTGTCTTATCAAAGCGACGATGGGAGGTGTCTACGACAATGGTGTCAACTGCATCATTGATATTGCCGTCACCAACTCGCTGTGTGACGGACTCTATTTCAAGGATGGAGGAAAAATCGAACCCATGCCGGAAAACTATTACAAACTGGCAGCCAACCAAATCATCATTCCCAAAGGCGAAATCAGTGGTGGAGTCGAGGTACAGCTCACCGATGCCTTCTTTGCTGACCCCAAATCTACCGAAACGACTTATGTCATTCCTTTGGTCATGACTGATGTGCAGAATGCAGACTCCATACTCTCCGGAGTACCCTATACAGCCAATGCCAACAGGTTTGTCGAGGCAGATTGGGCAGTACAACCCAAGGACTACATCCTGTATGCCGTGAAGTATGTCAATCCGTGGGATGGCATCTTGTTACGCCGGGGAGTCGACCAAATCACAGCCAATGGAACTACCAGCACCGTAAAACGCCATGCAGAACAGATTGAAAAGGACCAATTGGTAGAATTTACCACCCGCTCTTTGAAAGAAGCCCTGTGGTCCCTGCAAGTAGGAAATGACAAATGCAATGTGATCCTCACATTCAATGACAACAACCAATGCACGCTCAGCACTGACACTCCGGGATTCAAGGTTGCAGGAAAAGGAGAGTTCAAGCCTAAAGGCGAAAAGAACTCATTCAATCACAAAGACCGGGATGTCCTATACCTGGACTACACGGTGGAACAGGGAGGTACTCTTTACGCGACCAAAGACACACTCGTGATGCGCGACCGCCAGGTCAAGCCCGAATTGTTTACCGTGGTCAAAAAATGAACGAACCTAAAAACGCGTTATTTCTATGAAACAATACATTCAAGCACTCTCTGTATTAGCCTTGGCTACTGCCGTCTCTTCATGTGCCGACTACAACATGGAGGATTTCAACATTGCCAAGCCGGAGAGCATCGCACAGTATGAATATCTGAATGACTATGATGTACTCAAATCATACGTCGACAGAGCCCAACACCCCGGATTCCATTTGGGAGGAGCCATTGGCGCATCCGACTTCAACAAGAAAGGTGTTGTCTATGAACTGATACGTTCCAACTTCGACGAAATGACTGCCGGAAACGCCATGAAATATGCCTCATGCGTTTCTGATGAAGGAAAAATGGACTTCAGTACAGTCAGCAAGTTTGTTGAAACGGCCAAGGCTGCCGGTGTGACCATCTACGGTCACACACTGGCCTGGCATGCCCAACAAAGGAACAAGTACCTGAACGGACTCATCGCCAACAAGCCTATCCCAACAAGTAGCAACAACGTACTTCATATCCACGCTGGAGAACCGAAAGCCAATGTGTGGGACTATGAAATCTACTATGACCTCGACCAGATATTGGAACCGGGAAAGTCTTATACACTGACCATTAAGGCCAAAGGTTCCAATCCGGGTACAATGTCATTCTGGCCGGGCATGAAAGACGGCAGTACCACCGAGTATGGTTTTCCAGGCGTTACAAGTGGAGAAGATTTTGCTGATAACAAAATCACCTTCAAGCCGAACAAATCCATTGACCGTCTGCGCTTCTGTTTTGGCAAGCTGGGAGGCGACTTGTACTTTGATGATGTTACCCTCAAAGAAGAGGGCTCAGACAAGAACCTTATCGAGAACTCATCTTTTGACGAGCAGGACATCAGCCACTGGACTAAAGTAAGTTGGGTAGACCTCAGCTACAATATAGAGTCAGCCAGCGGTTCGGGAAAGACTGTATGGTATGAAGACATGCTCACCAACGGCAATGCAGAAGGTAGTGAAGCAGGTAGTTTCTTCGCGACCGAACAAGGCATTGGCGGTCCCCACGACGCAACCATCGGTGCAGACGGAACGGGTGCTGACGGCAAGGGACATGCCTATGTCGTGAAATCAGGCAATGACCCAGCCAACAGCTACAGTACCCAGTTCTTTGTCAAGGCAAACCGGACACTACACGCCGGAGACATCTGCAAACTGACATTCAAATACCGTGCCGACAAAGCAGCTGGTTCTGAATCGCAGGCTCACGCAGCGCCCGGTGCTTACATTCACTATGACATGGGTGTAAGCGTGAACTTCACCACCAAATGGCAAACCTTCGAAAAGGAATTTACCGTCAGTGAAGCGCAAGCCGGGACATCGGGCATGCAGTCCATCGCCTGGAACCTCGCCGTGCTGAAAGAAGCCAATACGTACTATTTCGATGACATCGAGTTCGGGATTCAACGCAAGGTAGAAGGTATTCCTTTGACTGAGCAAGAAAAGAAAGACACCCTCACCTGGGCAATGGACCGTTGGATCAATGGTATCATGGAAGCCACCGGAGGATATGTCACAGCATGGGATGCTGTCAACGAATCCGTCTCCGGAGTAGACAATGACAACGATGGTTTCTATGACCTGCAATCCAATAAGAATGTTTCCGCAGAGGATGCCAAAAACAACTTCTACTGGCAGGATTATCTGGGTGACCTCGATTACGTACGGATTGTCATCCGCTCAGCACGCAAGCACTTTGCCGAGCACGGTGGTAACCCCTCCGACCTCAAACTCTTCATCAACGACTACAACCTGGAATCCTGGTGGGACGACAACAAGAAAGCGAAGAGCCTCATCAACTGGATCAAACGGTGGGAATCGGACGGAGTGACCAAGATTGACGGCATCGGTACGCAGATGCACGTGAGCTACATCCTCGACGAGGCTGACCAGAAACGGCAGGAGGCTTCCATCGTGAAGATGTTCGAACTGCTCGCCGCTTCGGGCAAACTCGTCAAAATCTCCGAGCTGGATATGGGCATCACCAAAAAGGCTTTCGGAGAGGCCATCAAGACAGAGGACGTCACCTATGAACAACAGCTGAAAATGGCGGAATTCTACCGCTTCATCATCGAGAAGTATTTCGAAATCATCCCGGTGGCACAGCAGTACGGCATCACTCAGTGGTGCACCACCGACAGTCCCGAGAGCTCTTCCTGGAGAGGCGGACAGCCCGTCGGACTCTGGACACTCGGCAACAGCCGCAAACCGACCTACGGAGGGTTCGCCAACGGACTTGCCGGACGGGAGGTGGTCGTGCCTTACGCTGCCCCATCGGCTGAAGAAGAATAAGCATACGAGGACCTAACCGGGTCATCGTCAATCAAAGACGCCCGGTCAGGACATTCCCCCGAATGGCACTGCACATTGCAGCCTGCAAACCGGAAGGATGCCTGACCGGGCGTCTGACTTTTCCTTGCGGCCCGTCCGCTACCACCTTACGAAAGTTGAATGCATGATTAAACCTCCTGTACTCCCGAAAGTCTGATTTAAGATACCTGACTAATGTTCCGCATACGCTCTCCGTATCAGTCGGCAAGAACCAACTCCTACCCGGGCTGGCGGAAAAATAGAACGCCTAAAAAATCCATCTATGAAAACGAATGAAAGGAAAGCCAGACATTTGCTGCTGGGCAGCGCACTGCTCCTGACGGCTTGTGCCACCTCGGTACAGGATGCTCAACCGACGTACCGGATTGACTGCAACGTGGCACGACGCAGCGTGGCAGAAGTAAACGAAGTGAAATTCACACCGTGGGAAATCGACGGTGAAAAAACCGACACCCTGCAACTCTCCGGAGGTGTGCAGATCGTCATGGCGGTGAAAGGCGATGACGAGGCTACGCTGCACTC
>ULUY01042450.1_pt1 | contig 16980 bp, 9 predicted proteins | sample 1959031 | NCBI WGS metagenome assembly ULUY01 (sample SAMEA4835774, study PRJEB28245) | human gut metagenome | biome: gut microbiome; material: fecal sample | place: Denmark | collected 2008
TCCGTAGTAGGCATTTGCTCCGTGCTTTCTGAAGTAATGCTTGTCAAGAAGGTGCTGTGGCACTCTCTGTACTCTAGGATTGAGTGTCATGGTGTTGTATGCCATCTCTGCGACAGCCTCGAGAACCACCGCATTATATACGGCTCCCTTGGCAGTCTTGCCCCATGCGAATGGGCCATGGTTCTTTACCACGATTCCCGGAATGGCAAGGGCGTCCGTGTCGCCGACTGTCTCTACAATAACATTTCCTGTGTTAAGCTCATAAGCCTCATAGATTTCCTGCGCGGTCAAGTCCCTTGTGCATGGAACATCGCCGTAGAAATAGTCTGCGTGTGTTGTTCCGAATGCCGGAATATCCATTCCCGCCTGCGCGAATGTGACTGCCCACTTAGAATGTGTATGTACAACACCGCCAATCTCAGAGTACTGCTTATAGAGCACAAGATGTGTAGCCGTGTCCGATGAAGGCTTATACTTACCCTCAACTACTTTTCCGTCCATATCCACAACAACCATGTCATCAGGTGTCATCACATCATACTCGACACCGCTCGGCTTGATTACAACAAGTCCGCTCTCCCTGTCGATACCGCTGACATTTCCCCATGTGTAGATTACAAGTCCCCTCTTTACAAGCTCCATATTAGCCTCGTATACTTCTTTTTTTAACGCTTCTAACATAATAAAACCTTCCCTTCTCCTTGTTTATATGATTCCGGTATCAAAACATTTATATACACTCTTAAATTAAATCGGCATGTTTTGACGCCTCGGATCTTTATATAGGTGATTGATTAGTAAAGCGGACATTCGCAATCCGCTTTCGCTGCTTGCTCATGAACGCAGTTCGCATCCCTCTTACCCACCGCTTAGTGCTCTACGCACTTGAAGCGGGGGATTGCCTATTCTGCGTTCAAATTAAAGTGAATCCACTGCCGCTCTTTCTACCGCAAGGCCTGCCTTATATCGCTCGATAAACTCATCAAAGCCCTTGACATCCTCCGCTGCAGGCTCCAATGTGCTTCCCGTCTGTCCGGCGAATACCTTGTTATTCAGGTAATCGTCAAGTGTCTCACCGTCATTTTTGTTAATCATGTATGCTGCAAGAAGTGCCATTCCCCATGCACCGCCCTCGCCTGCTGTCTCCATGACGGTTATAGGAGCGTCCATGGCTGCCGCAAGGAAGCTCTGCCCGACCCCCTTGGTCTTAAAGAGTCCGCCGTGTCCTGTGATGGAATCCACCTTAACACCCTCTTCCTTTAGCAGGATGTCAAGTCCTATCTTAAGAGCACCGAGTGATGTGTAAAGGTGTGTTCTCATAAAGTTGGCAAGACTGAATTTACTGTTGGTATTTCTCACAAACAGAGGTCTTCCCTCCTCCATGTGAGTGATATTCTCGCCTGATATGTAGCCATAGGACATAAGTCCGCCGCAGTCTGCATCTCCCTCGAGTGCCTTATTGTAGAGGACTGAAAAGAGCTTATTCATATCAACAGGTATTCCGAGAGCTTCCTCGAACTCCCTGAATATGCTGACCCATGCGTTGAGGTCGGATGTACAGTTGTTGCAGTGAACCATGGATACAAGATTTCCTGTAGGTGTTGTGACAAGGTCAATCTCAGGATATACCTTGGAAAGCTCCTTCTCCATGACTATCATTGCGAATACGCTTGTTCCGGCTGATACATTTCCTGTTCTCACCGCAACAGCGTTGGTGGCTGTCATTCCTGTTCCGGCATCTCCCTCAGGCGGGCACAGAGGTATTCCCGCCTCAAGGTCACCATCCTTATCAAGGAGCGCTGCGCCCTCTGCTGTGAGAACTCCTGCCTCATCCCCCGCAAGAAGCACCTTCGGCATAATATCCATGAGTCTCCATGGAAGCTGTGCCTTGTCTCCCTGTGCATTTCTCTCCTCGATGAGCGAGTCGAATCTGCCTACCATATTTGCATTATAATTCTTAGCTACAGTATCAATTGGGAACATGCCGGAAGCTTCTCCGATACCGATAACCCTCTTTCCGGTAAGCTTCCAGTGTATGAAGCCCTCCAGTGTTGTCATGTAGTCAATACGCGGAAGGTGCTCCTCATTATTTAACATTGCCTGATAAAGATGGGCAATGCTCCATCTCTGAGGAATGTTGTAATTAAAAAGTGAAGTAAGCTCGTCGGCTGCCTCCTCGGTTATGCTGTTTCTCCATGTCCTGAACGGAACTAAAAGCTGCCCATCCTTATCAAATACCATGTAGCCGTGCATCATAGCTGAAAATCCTATTGCCCCAAGCCTTTTGAGTGTAACTCCGTATTTTTCCTTTACATCCGCCTTCAATGATGCATAGCAGTCTGTAAGACCTCCCCATATGTCATCAAGGCTGTATGTCCACACACCATTCTCATAGCGGTTCTCCCATTCATGGCTTCCCCCTGCTATCGGTGTATGCTTCTCATCAATGAGTACCGCCTTAATTCTTGTTGAACCGAACTCGATTCCGAGAACAGCTTTACCGCTCTCAATTGTTTCCTTTACATTTCCCATTACCTTCTCCTCCGGGTTATATTTTAATATTGTCTGCCAATAATAGCATACCTTCTAATGTCGACTATTCATCATAATCATCGTCATCATCATAGTCATCGTCGTACTCATCATCTTCATCATAGTCGTCATTATCTTCTGTATCATCAGAAGAAGCCTTTTTCTCTGCCTGCTTATTCTTCCTCCAGGCTCGTGATTTTTTCTCTTTTTTAGGCTTATCCCTGTCATTCTCTATAGAGTCATCCGGCTGCGTATCCTCCTCAGCTTCCGTATTCTCTTCGTCCTCGTCATCTTCATACTCATCCTCTGAGCTTAAGTCACCCTCCTTGATGGTAAGAACAGAACGGAATCTGCCGAAAAGCTTATTGCCAAGCCTGTTTTTCGCATGTCCCGCAGCGTGGTTCATTATCTCCTTCACCAGTTCAACAGCATTACCCTGATCATCATTCGGAACCTGGCTGAGTATCAGATACAGCTTTAAAAGTGCCTTATCCTCAACTCTCCATCCCTGACTCTCCGCATAATCCTTGGCAATATCCACAAGCTCATTTACCGTATACTGCTTGAGTAAGAAGCAGCCCGTGAAATTATCTGCAAGATCCGGATTGTCCGCAAAAAGCTTATTTATCTCGAACTCCTCGTCTATGATAATAAACAATGTGTTGCGACTAAGCTTCATCATTGAGACAAGTGTTTCCCTCTTTAACCGTCCTGCATTCTCAATTACAAGAGTCTGACCTGCGAGCTTATCCGCATACACCTCATAGCCCTTCTCATTTATCTTTTCCGCTGATATGCGCGCAAGCTTCTGCTCACGGTCTTCGTCATACGCATGAAGTGCTTTAAACAGATTGATTGCAAAGGCTGTCTTGTCGGTGGTGCGGCTGCCCATGATGGCTACATGCCCTGCATTATCAAGCTTTCCCACAGCCTCAGCTCTCTTAGCTCCGATGTATCTGCACAACCTCTTCTCCATGCCGGACATATATAAATATCTGTCAAGAAATACTCTCTCCTCATCCTTGAGCAGATATCTTCCCGAATCAGAAACTCCTACAGCTGCCTTGGCATTATCCTCGATTATCTGCTCTATTCCGGCATTTATCGCATGTTCAAGATCAGGCACACCTCCTGTTTCATCTGACTCATCATTTACATCATTTTCCTCTTCGATGCTCTCATTGTCATCTATATCCGGAATCTCCTCGAATTCTTCCTCCTCAGCTTCTGGCTCCTGCTTATCTGATTCTGCCTTCGGTTTCTCATCCGGATTGATTGACGCAGCTATCTCCCTGACCGTCCTCTCAAGAGCCTCCCTCTCCTCTTTGCTGTAGTCATCTGCCTTCTGCTCAGTCTGTGCAGGCTCCCGCCTTCTGTCCTGTGCATGCTGCTGTGGTGCCTCAGCCTGTTCCTCTTCTGATTTGACAGGCATAACCATCTTCTTAATCTCAGCTACAGGAATCTCCCTTGTGGCACGATTATCAGGCTGCTTCTCATCATCCTCATCATCTAAATCGGAAAGCCACTGTGTTATGTCCATCTGTGAAGAGTTGGCTTCGCGGTCTGCTGCCGCCTCCCTCCTTCTCCGCTCCTGCTCAGCCTGAAGCTGTGCTACAAGCTCTGACATCTGTTCAAGCGTAAGCTGCTGCGTGACTTCTCTTATATCGGCATTTTTCAGGGAATTAATATCTGGCAGCCTGCTGTCGGACACAGTACTGCCGGGCGAAGCCTTTTTTCCATTGTCGTCATGTGTCTTTGCTGCATTCCTTGACGCCTTGCGCCACTGGTGCTTGTTGATTATAATTTCCTTCGTAGGCTCAGAATCATCCTGTATATCTTCAAGCTGTGCCGCTTCCCTGAGTGCCTCGGTTCTCTCTCTGTTCTTATATGCCTCCATTATCTCATTGACATTCGCCTTAAGCTCCTGTTGCACGTTTCTGGTGTCATATACTGAATAGTCGGGAACCTTTATACTTATATCATAATCCGGCTCAAGCTTCTGCATATCTTCTTTTATAGCTGTCTTTGCAGGCTTTTTCTCTAAAGGCTGTGGTTTAACTTCTTTTTCAGGCTCCGGCTGCGCTGATATAGCATTATCGATATCTATAGGTGACCACTCTGTTGTGTTTCCTATATCATCAATGTATACCGGCTTGTTCTCCTCATCCGCAGAATCCGCCTCTTCGGCATAATCTTCCGGCTCTTCCGGCTCTTCCGGCTCTTCCGTTTCTTCCGGCTCTGGCTCATGGCTCACAGGCTCCTCAACGATACCCGGCTTCTGCTGCTCATACTGCTCCGGTTCTTCATCAAGGGTATATAATGCCTCGTTGTCATAGTCCTCTGCCCCCTCAGCAGTCGGCTCATAAGACATATTATAGTCCTGTCGGGTATCGTGGGTATCATATTCATGTTGTTCGTACGCACTAATATCGCGGGTATCATATTCTCCATTATCATACGCACCGGCGTTGTCAGTATCGTATCCATGATTATTGTACGCATGATCATCATACCCATAAGCTGTGTCCGGCTCTGCCTCTGTTGCTGCAGCTTCCGTCTGCGCCGGCTCACCGCCCATGCCGTCATACACAGCTGAGCTGTTTATTCCGAGCGAGGACAGCTTCTCAAGCCTTGCAAGCTTCTCCATCTGCCCCGGTGTCAGCGGAACATACATCTGCTTAAGTCTCAACGCCTTCTCGACATATATTCCATCTGCAAACCACAGCACCAGCTCATCACATTCCCTCACACACTTGTCGGTAAGTCCTGCCTCGCTGTAGAGAAGCGCAAGCTCATACTCATACTCCTCGTCAAGCTCCTTATCCTTGTAGTTCTGAAGAATGGTTATAAGCTCCTCGACAGGTGCCTTCTTAGCGCGCTTTAACTTATACAGAAGGATATATCCGGTCACATCGCGCGGTGCCAGCTCCACATATTCCTGATAAATCTCCTCCGCATCATCCAGCTCACCGAGCTTGACATACATCTCCATAAGAGTTGCCAGAAGTCTCCTTCCGCCAAGCTTACGGTTATAGGCATAAATGCACACATTTCTCGCCTTATCATATTTCCCTGTTGCAACATACGCTTCTATAGCATTGGACATGACTGTCCACTGTTTCATCTTCTTCCATTCAAGCTGCTCTGCAACCTTGGCAGCATTGACATAATCCCCGCTCTTTACAAGCTTATCCAGTTTTTCTATCTTAATGGTCAACTCATACTTGTCCAATATGTTCACCTCACATTACATGCTTTTTTCCAGTTTATCACAGCACCTAGAGAAAATCAAAACTTTCCTGTGAAAAAGTTAGTCTTTCGTATTCAAGTTCGCTCTCTGCTACCTGACTGTGGTAATCGACCACAACTGTCTGCTGTTTTTTATCCACAAGTCTCTGTCCAAGTACATAATTGACATCGAATCGTCCTGTTATAGCCGGAGTAGCTCCTCGCGCCGGGACAATGAGCTGGACATGGTTGGTCTTTAAAAGCTTAAAGATAGGTTCCCAGATATATATATCCTTCGCCGCACCGAACGGATTATCAATGAATATCGTCTTTCCGAGCACTGCTGCCTCTTTTCCTCCTGCGTTTATGCTTGCAATATAATTGATCACAGAGACAAGGAACTGGATATATATACCCTGTGACTGCCCTGTACTTCCGACTGCCTCCTCATAGCGCAGATAACGGCTCTGATCCTTTATCCTCTCACGCTTGTACAGGCTTAATCTTATACTGTTCATGTCCGTAACTATGACGGAGAACAGTCTCTTCCAGCAGAGCCTTCCCCTTATGAATTTAAGCCTCTCGTCCATAGTCCTGAAGCCCTCTGCCAGGGATACCGTCTCATTAATATATACAGACATCCTGTCTTTATACATTTCTTCCTTCACATACGGAATCTGCAATGACAATACCGGAATAGCTTCCTCGTCAAGAGTGATTCTTGAAAGCTTATCCAGCCTTTCAAGCTCAGAGCGTATATTGGTGCATATCTGGACACATCTGTTCTCAAAATTGCTCTTGATAAGCTCCATGTCCTCAATGCCTCTGCTTATTCTGCCGCGCTCTAATTCAATACAGTCCTTGGTTGTTCCAAGCGCATCCGTGAGAGCCGCTGCCTCCTCCTGTGTCTGCGGAGGAAGGACATTCTGCTTCACCTCCTGTGCAAGCTCATACGCATTAAGACTCATAAGCTCATCGACAAGCAGATCTCGTGCCCTGGTGAATGCAGTGCGCTTTTTCTGTTCCTCCTTCAACACACCGTCAAAGGTACGCCCTGCCTCCTCATACATTTCGTTGGTGAGCTTCTCATCGTACACACTGCCTTCATCCGCGCCCTCGGTTGTCATCCGGCTTATAATATCATCTGCATCCGGAGCGGCAGTCCTTACCATGCGTTCAAGATCCTTCTGCATCACCATACATGCCGTCTGCTCCTTGAGATTATCCTTTTCAAGCCCCGAAAGTCTTGAAAGCTCCTTCTTAAGCCTCGAAAGCTCCGCCTTGTGCTGCCCTGCATATTCCTGAGGATTATTTATTTCCACAGGCATATACTCTCCGTAATGCTCCTCATAGCTTCTTTTCGCGTACTCACAGCTTCCCTCAATCCTGTTCATCTGTGTGCTGGCAGCATCAAGCTCCCCCTGCAGGTTCTTCATGTTCTGCCTGAGCTTCTCCTGCTCATCAGCCATGGCATTTATCTGCGCATTGCTCTTCTCCTTTAAAAGTCCACGGCTGTCAAGCTCCTTTGCCCTCTCAAGGCTCACACCTCTGTAAAGCATCGAGCGCTCCGCCTTTTCCATTGCCGCCGTGCAGTTAGCCATGAGCTTTTCCTTGTCCGCTATATCTCCCAGCTCATCAGTGATAAGTGAATATATCGCATTAAATTTCGCGTCTATCTCGTCTGCCGTGACATTCACTTCTTCCTGTTCAGCTTCGGTGCCTGCCTGCTCCTTATAGTAAGGAGCGTACCGCTCCCATGTCTTTTTTATCTTAGCTATAGTCTCCTGAAGTATATTTCTTTTATTCTCCAGCTCCTTAAATGCCCTCTCCCTGCTCTCGCACAGCTCCTTTGAGAGCCTCCTTGCCTTGACTGCCGATTCCTTATCAGCTTCGCTCTTTTTTATCTCCTGCGAATACTCGGCAAGCCTTTCACTGAGGCGCACTATATCCTCAAGCTTATCCCTTATCTCAATACTTTCCGAAAGCTTCCTTTCAAGCTCCGACCTCTGACCTGATATCTGCAGGGAGCGCTCCTTTGCGCCCTCATTGATATCGGCAAGTCTTTCAAGCCGGCTGCCAAGTTGTTCAAGCTCCGACCTCTGACCTGCAAGAAGCAGCTCAAGCTCCGAAGTATTTTTCAGTGGTGTGCATGCGTAACCGCTCACCCTCTCATAGTCGCTCTTTACCGCCTCATATCGGTCCTCAAGCTTCACAAGCTCTGCATTTATCTGCTCAAGCTCCTCCGACGCCTTCCTTATCCCCGCCTGACGTCCCGCCTCATCATATATAAATGACAGGTCACGGCACGCAAGCATATAGTTGTCCTCATCCTGCGGCACCGCCGGTTCATTATCGTTCTCTAACAGTGCTTCCACTGCCGACAGTCTTATTATCGGGACTACTCCGCAGTCCATTGCCATTACATTCCTGTCACGGCATATACTGTCATAGTCCTCACCCGCAAGCACGGAATACGGAAGGTACGGAAAACGTGCTGCGAGCGTGGCACATTCATCGCTTGTTTTCTCCCTCAGATATTCGGCGCCGCTCACAACGCTTCCCTCATATCTGCTCGAAAGATATTCGCACATTCTCTTAACACCATCGGAATCTACAGGTTTAAGGTTCTCTATGGCGCTTATATAGCCCTGTGTCTCACTCTTCTTATTTTTTAACTGTTCACGCTGTGAAAGTATTCTGTCATAAATACCTCCAAGTGACCTAAGCAGATTATCCGTATCCGGCTCACCGTACACCTTCGCAAGCGCAGCAAGCTCCCGCTCCCTGTCCTTAGCCTCCGCAAGCTCTTTTTCAAGCTTCTCTATATTGTTACTGCAAATCTGCAGCTGCGCTGTTGTCTGCGCATGCTCATTTATATCACTGTCGCTCTTTAGCTTAAGCTTAGCTTGCTCATCACCCAATGCCGCAAGTGCTTCCTTCAATGCCGCGATATTTTCCCCATAGCGCTCTGCCTCCGCCGGCGCATTCTCCGTCACAAGGAGCGGCGTTGCTTTTAACTTACCTGCAAGCTCGCCCTCAAGCTCCTTAACCTGCCTCCGGTATCCGGCCAGCTCTCCGTCGATTCTCGCACACTCGTTATCGCTCATGCGGTAATTCTCTCTAAGATTATCAAGCGCTTCCGTGCTCTCCTGCAATTCTGCCTCTGTTTCACTAAGGCTGTGCCCGGTTACGGAAAGCTCCTCCGCCATATATGCGTGCTTCGCCGCTGCCAGACCTTCAAGCTCCTTTGCAAGGTCCTCTCTTCCCCTGCTGCGGTTGTCAATGTACTGCTTAAGCTCCGCAAGGCTCCTCTCCTGCCTTACATAATCCGCATAGTCCTCCGCCGCGTAGGAAAGCTCAAGCTCCTCCTTCTTTTTATCGAAGCTCTTCTCTGCCTGCTCATAGCTCTCCGAAAGGCTGTCCACCAGAGCACGCACCTTTCTAAGCTCCGCCTCCTCATCGGCGATAAGCGCCGCCGATATAAGCCTCTCTTCCTCAAGCTGTGCCTGCCTTATACCCGCTATATCCGCGGCAAGCTTCTGCGCCTGCGCTTCGTTCTTCTTCGTCTGCGCCTGCGCCATGAGAAGGTACTTAAAGAGTCTGTTCTTTCCCTCCTCCTTGCGCTCAAATATATTTCCGAAGTCTGCCACCTTGGTGGAAAAATCGGATATGAGCTTAATCTCCTTATCGTAATTATCCATCGTCTCCCTTCTCTTTGCAAGCTCCAATAGCTTATCCTTTATCTCAAGAAGGGTCTTTGACATCTCATCATCGCCGTTACCGCCGCGGATACGGTTGTTGTATGACTTCTCAATAATCTCCTCTATCAGTAAATCCTCGACAACCTTTCTGGTGGTTCTGTAATTACTCTCAAAATAAGTCCTGACATGTCCCTCGGTCTTATTGATTCCCCTTACCAGCTCCCAGTGGCTCTCATAGATTCCATAGTCATTTATAAAGCTTAGGTAATCCCCCTTGCGCTCAAAAAGCCGCACCTTCACACCGAAGTCCTTCTTCTCAAGGTCGCGCAGGTATGCCTTCAGCCCATTGTAGGTAATTCTCTCCCTGCCATCGGACAACGGAAGATTCTTGATATCATTGTCCCCGAACTCCCTGTAAAAAATACAGTAGTTAAAATACTCTATTCCCGTCTTCTGCTCGCCCTCGGCGTCCTCACCTGCCCTCGCCTTACGCGCGCAGAAGCCGCAGGTCATGTACCTGTAGCCGTTCCTTACATCGCAGGAATCTAATTTCCACTCCACAAGCGAATGTATCGTGGTGCTTCCTCCCGGCTGCGCGAACAGCTTCTCCACAGGCTGCTTCTCGTCAAGAGTACAGTTCGGAAGCATCGTCTGAAGCAGAAGAAGCATGAGCACACTCTTACCTCCGCCGTTTGCAAGGTCATATATGGTGTTCCTGCACGAAAAACGCATCAGAAAATCATCGTAGAACTGAGTGCCAAAATTATATTTTATATTGTTGACCCTGATTCTGTTAATCTGTGGCATTCTGTGCCTCCTGTTCTTCCCTTGTTAATATCTCGTATAGCCTGCCTCTGTTGATACTGTAATAATTCTCCGCCATAGCCTTGAACCTGTCTGTCGGATAATATTTATCCTGATTTTCCACGAAAAGCCCCTGAGCCACAAGAAAGTTAAACGTAAGTTTAACATAGCCCGTCTTGGAATTTCTGGCGGCTCTCTGTCCCTGAACGTCATCGGTCGACGTGACAGGAAGCTCATCCCACAGCAGCGCAAGCGTTTTAAAGCTGTTCTCCTCAACATCATCAAGCACAAGCCCTGCCGAAGGGTCAATAACCTTCACCAAAGCGCTGTCAACAGCCTTTATGACATCCTCATGTCTTACGAACTCCGTGTAGGTGTAGCTGCCCGACGTCTTATAGAATTCCGTCATGGTACAGTATATTATAAGATAACACAAAAAAAGCTCCTTGTTCACCCTGACACCAAGAGCGTGCCTCAGCTCCTCATTAGTAAAGCCAAAGCCGGCATCTCCCATGCCGGCGTTATCCTCATCCGCACTGACAAACAGTGCATTATTATATTCATAAAGCTCCAGCCCGAACTTCTTTAAAATCAGCCTGAGCGCATCATATACCTGCGAATTGGACGAATATTCCTCATAGAGTGCCACATTGCCGCCTGACGCGCTCACTCTGTCTCCTCTTATCAATGCGGCGGCAAGCTCAAGGGCTTTTTCCAGATTGCGTTGCTCCATGTGTGTGTGTTCCTTTCTACTTTATTATTAACCCATACGTTGTGTAATTTAACTATATTACCGCCGGGCCCGCTCTCGCTACATTGCAGCTCGTAGCGGTACATAAGCGGCTAAAATACAGCCGCTAAGTACCGACGGCTGCAAAGTACCCGGCTTGCAATATAGTTAAATTACACAACTGTTTGTTTTCAAGCCTAGTAAATGTAAATATAAATTAAGATTATTGTTAATTGTTTACAGCTTCAAGGCTTGGGTTGGCATAGTTATAAGTAATGTAGCGTTGTTTTAGTTTTTACTGTTTTGTAAAGTGTATGTTAGATATCGTGAAGCCTTCTGCAAGCTCGATTTCATCGGGTGGGTCGGCGGGGGTTATGGTGAAGTGGGTTCCGAGACAGGAAGCGTATTCCTGGGTCTGGGCACAGTCATGGAAGATTTCATCAAGAAATGTCTCCGGCTTCTGTCTGTCCGCCTCGAAGCTGTACTCCTTTTTCTGGCACAGATGCACAATGAATGAGTAGTAGTCACCATTCTCAAACAGCTCCTCGCCGAAAATCCTCGCGGCACATTCGTTGAAGGTTCTGAGGTCAATGCAGTTCCTTCTCTTTAGGAGCGATAACAGAACCTTTATGAGTGCCGAATAGTTGCCGCGTATTCTCTCATCCTCAAGCTCATCATCATATACGATATTCTCCGGAATGGTGTCTGTGATAAGCTCCGCCTTGTCATCGCGTCCCGGCTTGTAGGTTATCAGATCCTCGATTCTTTTTATCCCCAAGGTTTTTTTGGTGTTGAGTCCCATTATAGGGCGCACCAGCATGCCAAGAAGTGTTATGTCATCCTTCTTCATGGCAAGCTCCAGCGCATTTCTGAAATCAAAGCTCGGTCTCAGCCTTCCAAGCTTCGCCTTTTTTACCATCTCATCTGCCATTATCCCAAGCCGGGTGCATGCTGACAACAGCTTCAGATGATTATTCATGGCTATCTTAAGCTCCGTATCAAGCTGGTATATTTCTCCCGTTATCTTGAGATACGAGGCATAATCATCATTATTTTTGTCCGTCTCCGCTCTTTTCTGAGCCGCCTGTATAAGCTCTGAATTCTTTATAAAGAGCTTCTGCTCCTCCTCGAACCACTTTACTCCTGTGGCAAAAAAATCCTCATACGCCTCAAGCCCGGAAAAAATATCCGAGGCAAGCAGCGACATTACACGGTTTTTCCTGAGCCACAGACAGTCCACCTCTTTGTTTATGCGGCGCACCACATCCGTTCCACCCTTGAAATCCTTAGACTGTATCATCTTCTCAAGAAGGAGCTGCTCAACGCTTATCCTGCTCTCGTCCTTGATTTCCTTCGTGTCCAGATAGAACTCGATTCCCTCCGGGCTGATTGAATACCATACCGTTCCGTCCTCTATGCGGCTCTCGATAAGTCTCACCCTTGATATCTTTTTCTTTCTGTCAACCGGATCAAAATACCGGAAAATGAACGGCTTACCGTCATTTTTTAATTTGTCAAAAATATATTCAACAAGAATGCTCATATCCCCCGAAGGCGGATTGAGCTTGAAGTCACGTCTTATACACCTGCTCATAAAGGCGGCATATTCCGTATAGGTGACGTCCCTCTCCTTGAAATTGTTTTCCTCAATAAAAAAGCGCAGTACCGCCATGAGAATATACCCCATGTCAAGGCTGTCGTACATCCCTTCCCTGTACCATGAAAAGGACACCTCCGACAGCTTGAAGAACGGGTAATACTTCTTAAGGTTCAGCATACGCTCTCTGTGATCTGTTATTATATCGTTTACTAAAATATTCTCCTGCGGCATTGACAATGACCCCTACAACTGTGTTCTTCCCTCAAGTGCACGAAGCAGTGTCACCTCATCTATATTCTCCAGGTCACCGCCAACCGGCACGCCGCTCGCTATACGGCTTACCTTGATTCCGGTAGGCTTTACAAGCTTGCTTATGTACATTGCCGTTGTTTCCCCTTCCAGACTTGAATTGGTGGCAATAATAACTTCGTCCACATCACCCTCAAGGCGCTTCATAAGCTCCTTGAGTTTAATATCGTTAGGTCCTATGCCAAGCATCGGAGATATAGCACCGTGAAGGACATGATACACACCATCGTACTTCTGTGTTTTCTCATACGCTGCCATGTCCCTCGTGTTTTCCACAACCATGATAACCCTGTGGTTGCGGCTTGGATTGCTGCATATTGGACACAGCTCTTCATCTGTCAGTGTACAACAGCAGCTACAGTATCTTACATTCGTCTTGGCATTTACAATGGCACTTGAGAGACTGTCCACCTGCTCTCTAGGCATTCCAATAATGTGGAATGCAAGACGCTGTGCCGACTTAGCACCTATTCCCGGGAGCCTTGAAAGCTCCTCGATAAGCTTATTAATCTGACTTCCGTAGTATTCCATTAGAATGGGAAGCCTCCGCCAAGACCACCAAGTCCTCCTGTAATCTTAGCCATCGAAGCCTGTGACAGCTCCTCAATCTGTCTGAGCGCCTCATTGGTCGCTGCCATAATCATATCCTCTAACATCTCGATATCATCCGTATCAACTGCCTCAGGGTCAATTGTGACCTTGGTAACCTCCTTTTTGCCGGATACCGTTACGGAAACCGCACCGCCGCCCGCCGACGCTGTAACTTCCTTCTCCTCAAGTTCCTTTGTAGTCTCCTCCATCTGACGCTGCATCTTCTGCGCCTGCTTCATCAGATTATTCATATTACCAGGCATAGCACCCGGAAAACCGCCTCTTTTTGCCATAATAAAATTCTCCTTTATTCTGTAATTAACTGTTAAAAGCCATTCCGTAAAACCGTTCCGGCTCTAAGGCATGGCATATCCGCCAAACATATATTTTCAAGTCCAGACAATATTATATTATATTTTAATAATCAAAATATGTCTACAACAAAATCCTAGAAGTCTTCCTCCACGATATTCATTCTGCATATATCCTCAAGGGTATCGTACTCCTGTGAGACATCCGTTCCGCTCTCAGCATGTATCACCTCTATCTCCATGTCAAGCCCTGTCTTTGCGGCTATCGCCTGCTTTATCGTGTCGATAGCCTCCTGCCTTGATACCATGGAATAGTAGGTCGCATCCTCATATATGAGCTGGAGCTTATTACCGCCGCCGTTCGCCTTGGTTGTATAGTGCTCAAGAATCGGCTTCAATGCCATCGACAATCCATTGCATATTGAGCGCCAGTTCCTGATGACCTCCGTTATGTCCTCGGAGCGCGCCGGCTTCGGCTTAGTACCCATGCCCGCCTGTGTTCCACCGATAGCTGCATCCGCTGTCATGCCACCATTGTCACCTGTAAGTGCCCCGGCTCCCGCCGCAAAGCCCCCGGCAGCCATAGCTCTTGCAGCCGCCTCAAGCCCTGTCTCCATCCGTCTTTCAAGGACTGCTATTCTGTCCATCAGCGCGTCATTTAAGCCCTTCTCCATAGCAGGCTGTGTCATCTTGATGAGCGCAACCTCAACCACAACACGCTTCTGGCTTGAATTTTTGAGCTGACCGGACAATTCGGAAAATATTCTGATATAGCGCATGACACCATTCAGATCCGTAAACTTTGCGTCCTCCTTAAGAAGCTTCATATTCTCCTCAGACATCTCAAGCACATCGGAGGCATCCGTCTGCGACTGCAGCAGCATAAGATTTCTCAGATACCATGTGAAATCGGACACGAACTGGCTTAAGTCTCTTCCGTCAATTATTATCTTCTCAAGCTTATGGATGAGTCCAATCGCATCCCCGGCAACGATTCCCCTGAAAAAGTCAGAAAATACCTCAGTGTCAACGGCGCCTAAGACCTCAAGCACATTCTCGTACTTCAGCTCCTGCCCCATATAGAATGCAAGGCACTGATCCAGAAGACTCAGCGCGTCTCTCATGGAGCCATCGGCAGCCTTTGCCACATACCTTAACGCTCTCTCGTCCGCACTGATATCCTCCGCCACCATAAGCTCTGACAGTCTCGCACTTATGGTATCTATGGAAATCCTCTTAAAATCGTATCTCTGGCAGCGTGACAGGATGGTTATAGGTATCTTGTGTGCTTCTGTAGTTGCAAGAATAAATATTACATAGGCAGGCGGCTCCTCAAGCGTCTTTAACAGTGCATTGAAGGCTCCTATTGAGAGCATGTGGACCTCGTCGATTATATATACCTTGAAACGCCCCTGCGTCGGAGGATATGCTACCTCCTCCTTGATTTCTCTTATATTATCAACACCATTGTTGGAAGCGGCATCTATCTCTATCACGTTCATGCTCGCCCCCGCCGCAACGGCACGGCACACCTCACACTCGCCACATGGATTTCCGTCCACAGGGTGAGCGCAGTTGACCGCCTTTGCAAGTATCTTTGCGACCGAGGTCTTACCTGTACCTCTCGTTCCGCAGAACAGGTATGCATGTCCTATTCGGTCATTTATCACCTGATTCTTGAGCGTGGTCACAATATGATCCTGCCCCTTGACCTCGTCAAAGGTCGATGGTCTCCATTTTCTATATAAAGCTGTATACGACATAATTACAATTCCTTAAATTCTATCTGCTCTTATAGCTATCTTGCTATCCATATTAATTCTATCTACTCTTATAGCTATTTTGCTGTCCATCCTAATGCGTCGCATCGGTAGTTTCAGCCTTCATAGCTCTCTAAAAGCTGTCTTAATTCATCCTCACCTCAATCTCCGAAGCTTATGCCTAACATCTTCGCTTCGTTGATTATGGACGCATTAGGGTCAACCATCTTAAGCCTGCCCGCTACATCCGCAAGCGGAACCTTAACAATCTCACCATTTTTAATTCCAACCATATAGCCGTACTGCTTGTCTATGATGAGCTTAGCCGCAGCCGCGCCCAGTCTTGAAGCAAGCACTCTGTCATAAGGGCAAGGGCTTCCGCCTCGCTGCGTATGTCCCGGAACAGTTATACGAACCTCCTGACCGGTCAATTCCTGTATCTCGCTTCCTATCTTGTATGATACTGAAGGATATGGGTTATCCTTGAGTTTCTGCTTAAGCTCCTTCTTAGGAAGTGCCGCATCCTGCTTGGATATTGCACCCTCGGCAACAGCAAGTATTGAGAAGTTCTTCCCCGCCTTGGTTCTTCTGTTGAGTGCTGCGACAACCGACTTGATATCGTATGGAATCTCAGGTATAAGAATGATATCCGCTCCGCCCGCAATACCTGCGTGAAGTGTAAGCCACCCTACCTTATGTCCCATCACCTCCACGATAAATACTCTTCCGTGTGAGGAAGCGGTAGTGTGGATACAGTCAATTGCATTCGTCGCTATATTGACCGCACTCTGGAAGCCGAAGGTCATGTCCGTACCCCAGAGGTCATTGTCTATCGTCTTAGGGAGTGTCACAACATTGAGTCCCTCCTCCCTCAGAAGATTCGCCGTCTTGTGTGTTCCGTTTCCGCCAAGCACCACAAGACAATCAAGACCAAGCGACTTATAATTCTTCTTCATCGCCTCTACCTTATCAAGTCCATTCTCATCCGGTACACGCATAAGCTTAAAAGGCTGTCTGGAGCTTCCTATTATCGTGCCGCCCTCTGTAAGAATTCCTGAAAAATCACTTTTTTTCATAGCTTTGAAATCACCGTAGATAAGACCCTTGTAGCCTTCTTCAAATCCGATAATCTCTACATCTTCCACAGCTCTGTAAAGAGACTTTGCGACACCTCTCATGGCAGCATTGAGTGCCTGACAATCTCCACCACTTGTAAGCATACCAACCTTTAACATACGCGTACCTCCATTTTGTGTGAGTAATCAATATGATAGTAAAAAACCATTAATAGTATACATTATTTCTAATGTTTGCGCAATTATTTATGATGATTCGGGGAAAACATGACAATCTGGTCTGTGAGTGTATAACGTATTATATTTATGCATATCAGCTCCATTGTACGAAGCAAGAT
>ULUY01092949.1_pt1 | contig 16966 bp, 17 predicted proteins | sample 1959031 | NCBI WGS metagenome assembly ULUY01 (sample SAMEA4835774, study PRJEB28245) | human gut metagenome | biome: gut microbiome; material: fecal sample | place: Denmark | collected 2008
AGCTCAGTTGGTAGAGCAAAGGACTGAAAATCCTTGTGTCAACGGTTCGATTCCGTTCTGAGGCACCATTCCTGCGGCTGTGGCGGAATGGCAGACGCGCTACTTTGAGGGGGTAGTGGACTTAAGTCCGTGTGAGTTCAAGTCTCACCAGCCGCACCAATCTTTTTCTTGAAAATCCCTCAGTGCTGTTGCAAAACTCAATATGCGGTCGTGGCGGAACTGGCAGACGCGCTATCTTCAGGCGGTAGTGGAGTAATCCGTGAGAGTTCAAATCTCTCCGACCGCACCAGCAAAAAAGAAATCTCATCTTCGGATGAGATTTTTTTATTACATGAAATGCGGAAATTCGGCAGGCGCCTGCGGCGGAAATTTATTTTCAGGAAATACAAGGGATAAAATGAACCGGGAATCGGAAAAGCAGGGAACTTTCCGGGGAAGGGTCTTCGGCAGAACGGTTTCCGGGCAGGAAACCAAAATCGGGGCACAAAAGATTTTCAGGGCCTTATCTGCCGGAGAAGAGGGCGCCGGGTTTCGGCGAAATTCTTATATATGGTATAATATAAGTAATTTTTATTGATTTTCAGGAGGCTCTTTTGAAAAAGGAACTGGTGCTCATTGACGGCAACAGCCTGCTCTACCGCGCGTTTTATGCGCTGCCGCTGCTGTCGAAAAACGGTTTGTATACCAATGCGGTGTACGGATTCCTGCGGATGCTCCTCAGCGTGTACCGCAGCCTGGACCCGGAATATATGGCGGTGTCCTTCGATAAGGATAAGAATACATTCCGTATGAAGATCTATGAGGATTACAAGGGGACAAGAAAGCCTGCCCCGGCAGAGCTGGTGCCCCAGTTCGGACTGATTCGCGATGTCCTTCGGGTGATGGGCATTGCGCAGTACGAATTGGCCGGCTATGAAGGCGATGATATTCTGGGGACGCTGGCGGCCCGATATGAGGGAGAACTGCCGGTGAAGGTCATCACCGGAGACCGGGATGCGCTGCAGCTGGTCAATGACCGCACCACTGTCCTTCTTACCCGGAAGGGCATTTCGGAAATGGCGGAAATGACTCCGGAAGCGGTAAAGGCAGTGTACGGTATCGTTCCTGCGCAGGTGGTGGATATGAAGGCGCTCATGGGCGATGCGTCGGATAATATTCCCGGGATTCCCGGCGTGGGAGAAAAGACAGCCCTGAAGCTGCTCACACAGTACGGCACGCTGGAAGAACTCTATGCGCATGCTGAAGAGGTCAAGGGAAAGCTGGGTGAGAAAGTCCGCACCGGCAGGGATATGGCCTATCTGTCGCAGACACTGGCCCGGATTCGCCGGGATGTACCCGTAGAGGCTCCTCTGGAGGATATGCACCGTCCCGTGCATGCCGAGGAAATGACCGCTCTGTTCCGGCAGCTCGGCTTTGAACAGCTGGCTGCGGAATTCAGCGCTCTTCCCCGTTTTGAAGAACTGGCAGAGGCCGGGAAGACGGAGGAAAAGGTGGAAACGGAGCGCTGGACAGGGAAGGAAGACCTGAGCGGCAAAACCTGTGCTCTTTCTCTGGCCCTGACCGGAGAAGCTCCCTTCTATCACTGGGACACTGCGGTAATTTCCTGCGGCGGCCGGTACTGGGAGGTTCATGCAGACGAAGCAGAGAGTGCGGCAAAGGCCCTTTCCGCAGCTGCGGCAGTGGCTGTCGAGGACAGCAAAAAGCTCTGGGAAAGCGGATTCCCCTGCGAAGGCATTCCTTTCTTTGACCTGACGCTTGCATCGTATCTGATGGACCCGGCCCGTGTGACCTATTCCCTGACCTTCATGGCGGAAATATTCGGCACCGACCCGGTCTATCCGGAAGAAGCGGGGGATGAGACCGCCCGATGTGCGGTTGCGGCGGGATTCCTGGAAAAAGTATACGGAACAGCCCGGGAAAAGCTGGAAGAACGGAAGCTGACGAAGCTCTTTGAAACCATCGAAGCGCCTCTGGCGCCGGTCCTGGCCGGGATGGAAAAGGCAGGCATCGCCACCGATCAGGTCCGCTGGCAGGAAGTGCGGGAAGACATGGCTGCCCGGGAAGAGCAGTACCTCCGCTCCATTTATGAGGAGGCGGGAGAAACCTTCAATGTGAATTCCCCGAAGCAGCTCGGACATATTCTGTTTGAGAAAATGGGCATGCCTGCGGGAAAGAAAACAAAGACCGGATATTCTACGGCAGCAGACGTGTTGGAAGGCCTTGCGGCAAATTATCCCTTCGTGAAGGAAATCCTGGAATACCGCACACTGTCGAAGCTGATTTCCACCTATCTGGATGCGCTTCCTCAGCTGATCCGGCCGGAAACGGGAAGAATTCATACCTCCTTCAATCAGACTGTAACGGCAACGGGACGGCTTTCCTCGTCCAATCCGAACCTGCAGAATATCCCGGTCCGTACGGAGGAAGGACGGAAAATCCGCTCCCTTTTTGTACCGGGCGAGGGCTATGACTGCTTCATTTCTTCTGATTACTCCCAGGTGGAGCTCCGTGTGCTGGCCCATATGTCGGGCGATCCGGGGCTGATTCAGGCCTTCCGGAATCAGGAGGACATCCATCGGAGAACGGCGGCGGAAGTACTGGGCATCCCCTTTGAAGACGTCACCCCGGAGCAGCGTTCCCATGCGAAGGCTGTCAATTTCGGGATCATCTACGGGATCAGCGACTTCGGACTGGCGCGGCAACTGGGAATTTCCCGAAAAGCGGCGGCAGATTACATTGCGGCCTATTTTGAGAGATATACCTCCATTCATGCGTTCATGAACGAAATGGTGGAAAAGGCAAGGGAAACCGGCATGGCATCCACCCTTTTCGGGCGGTGCCGAGAGCTTCCCGATATCCGGAGCAAAAACTTCAACCGCCGTTCCTTTGCGGAACGCATTGCCATGAATACGCCCATTCAGGGAACTGCGGCGGACATCATGAAAATGGCCATGATTGAGGTAGACCGGCGGATGAAGGAAGCCGGCCTCAGGAGCCGCGTTCTTCTGCAGGTTCACGATGAACTGGTTGCAGAATGTACGGCATCGGAAAAGGAAACCGTGGCGAAGCTTCTGAAAGAAACCATGGAAGGAATCGTCACATTGGCGGTGCCGCTTGTGGCGGATATCAATGAAGGAAAGAATTGGGCAGAAACGAAATAGCCCTTGGAAAACAGGAGATCTATGTATCGGATAGGACTGACCGGCGGTGTGGGAAGCGGAAAAAGCACCGTATCGTCGTACATGAGAGAATTGGGAATCCCCGTCATTGACGGAGACCGGCTGGCCAGAGAAGCGGTCCGGCCGGGAAGCACGGCCATGGAAGAAATCCGCCGTGCTTTCGGAGATGAAATTTTTCTTCCCGACGGAACACTGGACCGTCAGAAAACGGCAGATATCGTCTTTAAGCATGAAGAAAAAAGACAGATTCTGAACGGCATTATTCATCCCTATGTCTGGCACAGGACAAGCGAAGAACTTTTGCGCTGTCAGGAGGAAGGGCATAATGTGGTTGTGCTCGATATGCCGCTGCTGCTGGAAATTTCCTGGCAGCTCCGGGTGGAATCCGTATGGATCGTGGAAATTCCCGTGGAAGCACAGATCAGCCGGGTCATTGAAAGAGACGGAATGACGAGAGAGCAGGTCCTGGATAGGATCGGCAAGCAGATGCCCACCGAAAACAAGCTGAACTATGCAGATGTTGTCATCGACAACAGCCGTTCCGTGGAATACACTCGCGAACAGGTACGGAAAGCACTCTCCCGTGTACCGGGATTTGTATGGCCAAAGGATAAGAAATGATGAGAACCGCACTGAAGCACAGAAAAAGAGAAGTATCTCGGCATCAGGGAAACACCGGAGCCATGGTGTTTACTCTTTTTCTTGCGCTTCTTTGCATCCTGACCCTGGTTATCATCCGGAGCAATCTGCTTCTCCGCCCGGATGCCCGGGTCAGCCGGATTATTCAGGTAAGTGCAGCAGAGGAAAAAATTTCGCCGGCTTTGCTGGAAGCGGTTATCCTCACGGAAAGCAAATTTGATGAAAAGGCCGTTTCTCATGTAGGCGCTGTAGGGCTCATGCAGCTCATGCCGGAAACCGCACAGTGGATTTCCGAGGAAAGCGGACTTCCGGCAGATGAACTTTCACAGCCGGAGCAAAATATTCCTCTGGGAGCCTGGTACATTAATTATCTTTTGAAGAAATATCATAACAACGAAGTCCTTGCGCTGGCCGCATACAATGCAGGCCGGGGCAATGTGGACGAATGGATACAGAAGGAAGGATGGAGTGAAGGATTTTCCGATCCGGATCAGATTCCCTTCCCGGAAACACGAGAATTTGTAAAGGCAGTCACTTCCTCCAGGGACCGTTTGCTGGAAGAAATGGCGAAGGAACAGAAAAATGGCGGATAAAGAAGACAAGCTGCAAAAGGAAAGAGCGGAACGAAGACAGAAGTTCCTGGACTGGGAAATCGAAAAAGAACTTCCGGCCGAAATCGGAGAGTACAAGCTGCATCGGATCGACCGGCAGGAGGAACGGATTTATTTTGCCTTCGGCTGGCAGAGTGAAGAAACGGGCTGGGAAGTCCGCGTCCTTTTTGATGAGGAAACCATGGACTACATGGTCAAAATGTACCTTCGTCTGATCACGCTCACGGAAATCGAATGCATCACCGGCGATTTCGAAGAATTCAAACGGAATGTACAGCTTCTTACTCCGAAAAGCATCGAGAAGGAACTGATCCGCCGGGAAGAAGTTTCCATTATCGTTCGCGGCAGGGGCTTCCTGGCATGGGACTATGAGGAATTTTTCCCCGAAACCATCGGGGCGTACCGGCGGGTCCTTGAGCCGAAGCGCCCCCTCCTCGGCCTGAACGGCTCCTATATAATCTGCGCCTACGAATGCCGGGAAAAAGAAACGGGCATCCTCTTCTTCTACAATATGTACCGTGATGAATACTACGGCGAACTCCGTGCAGGCGGCATCCCGGGAATCATTCACCAGTACGATGCAAAGACCATCCCGCAGTTTGAGGAAACCCTGAGAAAGCATCTGAAAAAGGATCTGGAAGATCTGTACAACCATCCCATCATTGATGACTGATGCGAAAATAAGAAATAAAAAGAGAAGCTCTCTTTCTGAATAACAGGAAACTGTTTTCAGAAAGAGAGCTTTTTTGTATGGGATGTAAAACGGGACCGGAAAATCATACAATATGTGCGGATATAATTTGTGATTATTGTAGAATATAATAGAAATATAATAGAAATATATTTTGTATTTTTTTGAGCGGCAAAAGGAATTATGGCCGGAGGGAAATATGAATCTATCTTTGGATAAAGAGCTGGCGAAGGGATATCGCAACGGGTCACAGATTGCCCGGGTGCTGACGGAAGCCTGGACTGCGGAGAATATGTATTGCCCGGTATGCGGGTGGCCGACAGTGGAAAAATTTCCCAATAACAGAGAAGCGGCGGATTTCTTCTGCCCGCATTGCGAGTCGCAGTTTGAGCAGAAAAGCAGAAACGGACCTTTCGGGCATAAGATTTCGGACGGGGCGTATCATACTCTGGTAGAGCGGATCACAGGGAATCATAATCCGGATTTCCTGCTCATGAATTATTCTCTGGAGAAGATGCGGGTGGAGAATCTGTTTTTTATTCCCCGTTATTTCTTTGTGCCGGCGGTGGTGGAGCAGAGAAAGCCTTTGGCAGAGGGAACCCGGAGAGCGGGATGGGTAGGATGCAATATCCTGCTGGACCGGATTCCCCGGCAGGGGCGGATTGCGGTTGTAAAGGACGGACGGGTCCTGGATAAGTCGGCGGTTCTGGAGCGTGTCCGGTGGGCGGAACGAATCAGAACGAAGAATATTTCTTCCCGGGGATGGCTCATGGATGTTCTGCATTGCGTGAATCATACGGAAAACCGGGAATTCACACTGGCGGAAATTTATCGGTTCGAGGCAGATTTGTCGAAACTTCATCCGGGAAATCATGAGGTTCGGGCGAAAATCAGGCAGCAGCTGCAGATGCTGCGGGACCGGGGCATCATTGATTTTCTGGGAAACGGGCATTACCGGAAGAGAGATACAGAGAAGTGAAGGGATTTTCTTATTACCGGATTCGGCTGTTTTCTTGCGCCCTCTTTACAGCGTGTGATATAATAGAGCTGATAAGATTGTATGTATTCTATAGAGTTTCCTGTGGAGTGAGCTTCGGCTCACTTTTTCTTATATTTGAAGGTTGGAGGGATTATGGCACACAAAGAGATCGAGGCGGAAGCTGAGCGTTTGCTGGAACCGGTCCTGGAGAAGGACGGCATTGAGCTGGTCGATGTGGAGTATGTCCGGGAGAGAAATTGGATTCTCCGGATTTATATCGATAAGGAAGGCGGCGTGGATTTGAACGACTGCCAGACAGTCAGCGAAAAGGCGGGAGCTCTGCTGGACGAAAAAGATTTGATCCCCGACAATTATATGCTGGAGGTTTCATCGCCCGGACTGGACCGCGTTTTGAAAAAGGATAAGGATTTCATCCGCTATACCGGCGAGGATGTAGATGTCAAGCTGTTTGCGCCCCTGGAAGGGACGAAAACGAAAGCGCTGACGGCTCGTCTGGACGGACTGGCTGAGGACGGAAGTCTTCTTCTGACCCCGGAGGGCGGGGAACAAATGACTCTTTCCAGAGATAAGATTTCTCAGGTACGGCTGCATTTTTCATTTTAATTCCAGGAGGAAACAGGTATCGTGAACGGCAATTTAATCGAAGCAATCAAAGGTTTGGCTAAAATTAAGAAGGTGGATGAAGAGGTTATTTTTGACGCTCTGGACATGGTCCTTCTGACAGCATATAAGAGAGAATCCGGAAGCAATGCAAAGGCATCCGTATCTCTGAATCGGGAAACCGGCGATTATCATATTTATGAAGAAAAAATCGTAGTAGATGAGGTCAACCCCGAATCGGAAGAATCGGTCAACCAGATTTCCCTGGCAGATGCCAAGAAAATCGACCGTTCCTATGAAGTGGGAGATATGCTGCAGATCGATGTAACGCCGAAGGATTTCGGCCGTGTGGCAGCACAGGCCGCCAAGCAGGTCATGATCCAGAAGCTCCGTGAAGCGGAAAGAGGATCCATTTATGAAGAATTCTCCGGCCGTGAAGGGGATGTGGTAACCGGTACTGTAAAGTGGTCCGAAGCCAGAACGATTTTCGTGGATCTGGGCCGCGTGGAAGGCATCCTTCCTTATCAGGAACAGATCGAGGGAGAAGTTTTCCATCCCAATGATAAAATCAAGTGCTATGTCTATGAAGTGCGCAAAACCACCAAAGGACCGGAAATCATTCTTTCCAGAAGCCATCCGGGCCTGCTGAAGCGTCTTTTCGAGCTGGAAGTACCGGAAATTTACAGCGGTACGGTAGAAATCAAGAACGTAGTCCGCGAAGCAGGCTCCCGTTCCAAGATTGCCGTATATGCCATGGATCCGAACGTGGACCCGGTCGGTGCGTGCGTAGGACCGAAGGGCCAGCGTGTACAGAATATTGTCAATGAACTGCATGACGAAAAGATTGATATCGTCCGCGGGGATGAGGATCCGGCGATTTTCATTGCCAATGCGCTTTCTCCGGCAAAGGTGATTTCCGTATCCGTATGGGAAGAGGAAAAGTCTTCCTATGTCATTGTTCCGGACTATCAGCTGTCTCTGGCGATCGGCAAGGCCGGACAGAATGCCCGCCTGGCAGCAAAGCTGACCAACTGGAAGATCGATATCAAGAGCGAATCTCAGGCTAACGAAGAGGGCTTCGGTTCCGAAGAGGAAAGCGCCGATGAGGATATCCTGGGAGATATCATTTCCGACGACGCAGAGGAGGCTAAGGAATAATGAAGGTCAAGAAGATTCCTATGCGCAAGTGCGTGGGATGCGGGGAGCTGAAGGCGAAAAAGGAACTGCTCCGCATTGTAGCGCTTCCTACGGGCATCATCGAAGTGGATAAGACCGGAAAGAAATCGGGACGCGGCGTGTATATCTGCAATGATCCGGAATGCTTTGCCAAGGCTTTTGAAAATCACGGATTGGAACATTCCCTGAAAAGACCGGTTTCTCGTGAGGTCTATGACGCACTGAAGGAACAGATCGAAGGAAATGGATGAATCGGCTTATCGTTTCCTGGGCCTGATACAGCGGGCCGGGAAAGCACTCTCGGGAAATCTCCAGCTGGCTGAGGGATTGAAAAAGGGAAAAGGTGTATTTCTGCTGATTGCGGAAGATGCATCGGAAAGAACAAAGGAAGATTACAGAAAATCCGCGGAATATCATCATATTGCCTGCCGCACAGCCGGTGAAAAGGGAAAGCTGGGACGCGCCCTGGGCAAAGGAGAACGCAGCGCGGTATTGATTACGGACAAGGGCTTTGCCAAGGCTCTGGAAAAGAAACTGATGTCCGAAAAATAAATAGGGGTTGGGAGGCTGCTTATGCAGAAGAAAAAATACAGAGTTTATGAATTAGCAAAGAACCTGGGCAAGACCGACAAGGAAGTCATTGAAGTATTGAAGAAGAATCATATCGATGTGACCAGCCGTCTTTCCGGGGTGGATGACAATGCGAAGGCTGTACTGGAGAAGGAATTTGCTTCCGCACCGAAGAAACCGGCCAAGCGTCCGCCCATGAGAACGGTTCGCTTCGACCAGCAGGGCAGACCGCAGGGGTCCGGTGCGAAGAAGGTATATTCTTTCTATTCCACGGCAGATACGAAGGAAGAACCGAAGGCAGAAGCAAAGCCGGAAGTGAAGCCGGCAGAAACAAAGCAGGAAGTAAAACCGGAAGTGAAGAAGGAAATCCGTCCGGAAGCCAAGCCGAAAACGGTCCGTACGGGAGACAGACCGGCAGGAAGAGACGGACGGAATGAAAGACGGGACGGAAACCGTCCGGACAGAAGCGGCAGCAGAGACGGACGCACAGGAAACCGGGACAGCAGAAACGGAGAACGCAGCGGAAATGACCGGACAGGAGACCGTTTCTCCCGGAATAAGACGGAAAACAGAGGCGGCGGAGATTTCCGCAGCAAGCCTGCAGCCCGTGCTCCGCAGCATATGGCTGTTCCCGAAGCAGAAGGAAAGCCGGAAATTCCTGCACAGAGACGGGAAAAGCCAGTAAAGAAAAAGACGAAAAAGGATTGGGAAAAGCAGAGAAGAGAAAAGGAAGGCGGCTCTCTCATGGCCCGTTCCCTGAACCAGAAGAATAAGAAGAAGCACAGCAACGAAAAGAAGCAGGCTGCTGCATACCCGACGGAAATCACCCTTCCGGGCACCGTGACGGTCAAGGAACTGGCAGATCTGCTGGGACGCGAAGTATCCGAGGTTATCAAGCATCTGATGATGGACGGCGTCATGGCTACCATCAACCAGACTCTGGACAAGGATACGGTAGACATTCTGGCAGAAGAATTCGGCGTCACCGTCAATGAACCGGAACAGGCTGCTGATCCGACGGAATACACTCCGGCTCCGGATGATCCCCGCTTCCTGAAGCCGAGACCGCCTGTTGTTACGATCATGGGCCACGTAGACCACGGCAAAACGACCCTTCTGGATGCGCTGCGCCAGACCAGTGTAGCACTCCATGAAGCAGGCGGCATTACCCAGCGCATCGGTGCTTACCAGATCCGTTACAAGAACCAGAAGATCACTTTCCTGGATACGCCGGGCCATGAAGCTTTCACCGCTATGCGTTCCAGAGGTGCACAGCTTACGGATATCGCCGTACTGATTGTTGCGGCGGATGACGGCGTCATGCCGCAGACCGTGGAAGCAATCCACCATGCAAAGAATGCGGGCGTACCGATTATGGTTGCCATCAACAAGATCGATAAGCCCGGCGCCAACCCGGACCGCATCAAGGAAGAACTTTCCAAGGAAGGCCTCCTGGCAGAAGAATGGGGCGGCGATGTCATTATGACCCCGATTTCCGCGAAGAAGAAGATCGGCCTGGACGACCTCTTGGAAAATATCCTTCTCGTAGCGGAAATGCAGGAACTGAAAGCAAACCCGAACCGTCCGGCTTACGGCGTTGTCGTAGAAGCACAGCTGGATAAGGGCAGAGGTCCGGTCATGAGTGTCCTCGTACAGAACGGCACTCTCCATGTGGGCGACAGCATCCTGGCCGGCAAGAGCTGGGGCCGCGTCCGCGCCATGACCAATGAAAACGGACGCAAGCTGAAGAGCGCGGAACCGTCCATGCCGGCGGAAATCCTGGGTATGGACAGTGTGCCGGAAGCAGGGGACCACTTCTATGTAATGGATGAAAAGCAGGCCCGCAGCATTGCGGAACTCCGTGCATCCAAGGCGAAGGAAGCCGAACAGAGAAGCGTCCAGAAGGTTACACTGGACAATATCTTCGAAAAGATCAAGGAAGGGGAAATGAAGGAACTGGATGTCATCATCAAGGCCGATGTCCAGGGTTCTGTAGAAGCACTGGTGCAGTCTCTCCAGGGCATCAAGAGCGAAGAAGTCCGCATTTCCATCGTCCATTCTGCAGTAGGCGCCATCAACGAATCGGATGTCATGCTGGCAGCCGCTTCGAATGCGCTGATCATCGGCTTCAACGTACGTCCTGACGCCAATGCAAGAGCAATGAGCGAGAAGGAAGGCGTGGATATCCGTCTGTACCGTGTCATTTATGACTGCATTGATGATGTGAAGGCCGCTATGGCAGGTATGCTGGCACCGACGATCCGGGAAGAAGTTCTGGGTCATGCAGAGGTCCGCCAGGTTATCCATACACCGAAGATCATTGTAGCCGGTGCTTATGTCCAGGACGGAAAGATCACAAGCAACTGCCAGCTCCGTCTGATCCGCGACGGCATTGTAGTCCATGAAGGAAAGATCGGATCTCTCCGCCGCTTCAAGGATGACGTGAAGGAAGTCACCGCAGGATTTGAATGCGGTCTTTCCATCGACGGCTACCGGGATATCAAGGAAGGCGACCAGATGGAAGCCTTCGAGCTGAAGGAAGAAGCAGCAGAACTGAAATAAGCAGTTCGCGTTTGATAAACTGCCGTTTCGGCAGAACGCAGGAAATACAGGAGGGGTGCATCAAGACTGTTTGTCCGTGCACCCTTTTCCGTTTTTCAGGGCAGAAAGCCCGTTTCGGAAGAGGTGAAAGAAATGTCGGAATTACGAGTAAGAAAAGTACAGGAATTCATTAAGCAGGAAGTAAGCAAGATGCTTCTGAATGAACTGAAGGATCCCCGCATCGGATTTGTGACGGTTACGGAAGTCAGCGTCACCGGGGATCTGCGGGAAGCTACGGTTTATGTATCCCTTTTCGGCAAGCCGGAGGAGAAAAAGCAGACTCTGGAAGCACTGAACAAGGCAAAGGGCTTTGTCCGCACCGAGCTGGGAAAGGTTCTCAAGATTTACTACACACCGGAAATCAGCTTCAAGGAAGATTCTTCCCTGGATTACGGGATGCACATTGACAGCCTGCTGAAAAAGATTCAGAAAGAGGGAGACAAATGAGCCTGGAAATCGGACACGGAAAAGAAGTCGGCAAGGAATTTGCCTGGGATTTCCTCCGGAATCACAGCCGGTTCCTTCTTGTCGGTCATGAGCATCCGGACGGAGATGATGTAGGGGCCATCTGCGCACTGCACAATGTGCTGATTTCTCTGGGCAAGGAAGCGGATATGCTGCTTCCCGATCCGGTGCCGCAGGTGTATCGGCTGATTCAAACAAGCGGGCAGGTCATGACAGAGCTGCCGAAGGACAGGGACTATGACGCCATCGTGTTTACCGATCTGTCCAATCTGGAAAGAGGCGGAAATTACGATTTTCCGCAGGACATCGATTCCCTGTCTATCGATCACCACAGCTCCAATGAGCGGTTTACGGATTATCTGTATCTCCGCAGCCATTATGCGGCAACGTGTGAAATGCTGGCGGAAATGTTCTTCGATGAAGAAATTTCCATGGACAAGGATACCTGCAATGCGCTGTACATGGGGATTGGAACGGACAGCGGGTTCTTCAAATTTTCCTGTACGTCTCCCCATACGCTGCTGATGGCCTCGAAGCTTGTGGCCATGGGGGCCGATCCTTCCTATATTTCCAACCGTCTGGACGAAAAGAGCGAGGAAGCGATGAAATGCTACCAGAGAGTAGCGGGAACGGTTCATTCCTTCCTGGACGGGAAAATCGTGATTGCCCGTATGGACGAAGAAGCCATGAAGCTGGACGGAGAAAATTCCGATTATTACGCAAGCATTCCCCGCAGCATCCGCGGCTGTGAAATCGCCATGCTCCTGAAATACCGGGGCGAGAAGGAAACGCGGGTTTCCTTCCGGTCCAAGGAATATGCCAACGTAGGAGAGCTGGCAGGGGAATTCGGCGGCGGCGGCCACTGGAAGGCTGCAGGCTGCACCATCCGGGATTCCTTTGACCGTGCGGAAGAGATTCTGGTCAAGGCAGCGGAGAAGTATCTCTGATGGACGGGATCATCAATGTCCGGAAGCCGAAGGGATGGACCTCCTTTGATGTGGTGGCGAAGCTCCGGAAAATTTACGGGCAGAAGAAAATCGGACACGGGGGAACACTGGACCCTCTGGCGGAAGGAGTCCTCCCTGTTTTTCTGGGCCGGGCGACCCGGCTGATCGAATATGCGCCGCTTCACCGGAAATCCTATGAAGCCAAATTTCTGATGGGCGTTTCTACGGATACGGAGGATATGACCGGAACTGTTCTGGATCGTTCTCCTGTCGAGGAGGACCGGGCCGTATGGGAAAAGGCAGCGGAAAAATTCCGGGGGGATATTCTGCAGGTGCCTTCCGCCTATTCAGCGGTCAAGGTCAATGGAGAAAGAGCATACAAGCTGGCCCGGGAGGGAAAGGAAGTTGCTCTGAAAGCCAGACCGGTCACGATTTTTGATCTGCAGATTACAGAGTATGCGCCGCCTTATATTTCCCTCTCCGTGACCTGTTCCAAGGGGACCTATATCCGTGCCCTGGGACGGGATCTGGGGAAGGAAGCGGGCTGTTTTCTGTCCATGGAGGCTCTCGTGCGGACGGCAGCAGGACCGTTCCTGCTGCAGGACAGCCATTGTATGGAGGAAATCGAAGAGAATCCGGCAGGCTGTCTGATTTCCGATCTGCGCCCGGTTCTGGCAGAGCTGCCGCAGCTGGAAGTTTCGCCGGCACGGGCCGGAGATTTCCGGATGGGAAAGCGGTTCCGTGTTTCCGGCGGCGATACGGAAAGCGCTGCCGTATTCAGCGGTTCGGATTTTCTGGGAATCGGAGAAGTCCGGAAGGGGATTCTCCATCCGAAAAAAGTTTTTTTGTGAGGGGTTATGGAAATCATACATTCTTTGGAAGAAATCGGAGACAGAAGGATTGTCCTGGCACTGGGGTTCTTTGACGGCTGCCATCTGGGACATCAGGCTGTACTTTCCGCAGCAAAGGAATTGGGCAGAGAAAAGAAAGCACAGATCGGGGTCTGTACTTTTTTTCCGCATCCGATGAGTCTTCTTTTTCCGGAAAAGAAAATCCCTCTTCTCCAGTCGGAGGCGGAAAAGGAAGAAATGCTGGAATCGCTGGGGATGGAGCTTTGTCTCTGTATCCGGCCGGATCTTTCTTTCCTGAATGAAAGTGCAGAGGATTTCCTGCGGAGCCTCCGCCGACTGCCCGGTCTTGTCGGTCTTGCGGCGGGAGAGAATTTTTCCTACGGCAAAGGGGCTTCCGGAAATATGACGGAAATGAAACGGTTCTTTTCGGGAAGCCGGGTGGAGGTACGGGAAATTCCTCTTCTTTCCGGCGGAAAGGAAATCGTATCCAGTACGGAAATCCGTGAGGCGGTCCGGGCAGGCGATATGAGGAAAGCGGCTGCTCTTCTGGGGCGCAGCTATACCGTTTCCGGGGATGTTGTCCACGGATTCCGGAGGGGAAGCGATATCCTGGGATTTCCTACGGCAAACCTGTCTCTCCCGGAGAATCGGCTGCTGCCGAAGGACGGCGTTTATGCGACCCGATGCCGGGTGGGCGGAGCATTCTATCCGGCCGTGACCAATATCGGGACCAATCCCACCTTCGGCAATACGGAGCGGACTGTCGAAACCTTCATTTTTGATTTTGATGAATCGATTTACGGGAAGGAATTTACCCTGGAATGGGTGGAATACCTCCGGGGGGAAATCCGATTCGAAAATTTCGAGGATCTGAAAGCCCAGATCGAACGGGATATCGAGCGCGCGAAAAAAATATTGGGATAAAAAAGGCGGTGCCGGATAAAACGGCGCCGTTCTTTTTTATTGCATGGATAAATCGATAGACTGCCGTATATGAGATAAGGGCGGAATGATTTCCGGATAATGGATGGCGGGAAATCAATTGCCCGATGCAGGCCAGAAGGCAAGTCTCAGTTCCTTTTCATCATTGCCGGGGATTCAGTCAGGCAAACGTTATAATTTATAATGCATGAGTTGCAATGAAATCAAAGAAGAAAAAATAAGAAAAGAAATATTGGATAAAGGGGTATAAAAGATTTATAGTAGTAGAGGATCAATCAGGAGTTCATACATTCGGAGGAACGAAAATGAAAGAAACTGTGCAGGATATCGAAATCAGAGAAGAAGAAAGAAACGAAGAAACCATTTGCTGGGCATTGCTGGAACTGCAGAGCCTGGCTGAATAAGTCCTGCTTTTGAAGCCGTCCGCGGGGACGGCTTTTTTGTTTGCATGAAAATGGATTTTCGGATATGACGGACACGGATCTGCTGTATCTTTCGGGAAAGAAAGATTTTTTTATTGCTTTATAAATTGACATAAAAAGCGTAAAAGATTTACAATAAGTGCACATATTATATTTGCCTTTGGATCAGTAGGATAGCAGGTCATTCGCAGTATAATAAATAAGAGGCCGGGGGAGAAAACCCGACGGCCGAAAAAGGAGAGATTTTTATGGCAATCAAATTTTCTGAAGTCCTGGAAAAAATGAAAGGTTCTGATCTTGGTCCGCTGCTGGCTCTGACAGCACAGCCCGATATTATTTCCTTCGCCGGAGGACTTCCGGCTCCGCAGACCTTCCCGCTGGAAGAACTGACGGAAGTCGCAATTAAGGTCAGAAAAGAAGACGGTGCAGGTGCTATGCAGTACGGTCCGTCCCTGGGCTTCATGGGACTGCGCCAGGCTATCGCAGACCGTATGAACCGCATGTATGTTCCGATGGGAATGACAAAGCTGGAAGCAAAAAACATCATGATCGTTACCGGTTCCCAGCAGGGCCTGGATATTACCGGCCGTGTATTCCTGGATAAGGACGATGTAGTCCTCATCGAAAGCCCGTCCTATCTGGGCGCAATCGGTGCATTTGCACTGGAACAGCCGAAATTCGTAGAAGTTCCGACCGACGGCGAAGGCATGATTCCGGAAGAACTGGACAAGATTCTTGCTTCCACGCCGAAGGTAAAATTCATTTATGTCATTCCGAACTACCAGAACCCGACCGGTATCTGCTGGTCCCTGGAACGTAGACAGAAATTCATGGAAGTTGTCAGCAAGTACGAAGTTCCTGTATTTGAAGATAACCCCTACGGCGATCTGCGTTTTGAAGGCGAAGAAATTGCTCCGCTCATTTCCATGGATCCGAAGCATCTCGTTATGTACTCCGGCACTTTCTCCAAGACCCTGGCTCCGGGCATGAGACTGGCATGGATGGTCTGCAATGATCAGATTCTGGCAAAGATGGACCTGGTCAAGGGCTCCACCGACCTGTCCACTCCGTCCGTTACCCAGAGAGAAGTCGCAGACTATATGGCTGACTATGATTTCGAAGCTCATGTTCAGGACAACTGCCGTCTGTATGCACACAGAAGAGATGTTATGTGCGAAGCCATCAAGAAGTATTTCCCGAAGGATGTGGAATGCACCTATCCGCACGGCGGACTCTTCCTGTGGGTTAAGCTTCCCGAAGGCTGCGATGCCCGTGATCTCTTCCAGTATGCGATTGAAAGAAAGGTTGCTTACGTACCGGGCGATTCCTTCTTCCCGGCTTCCGGCAAGCGCAACTATTTCCGCATGAACTTCTCCTTCAATGATGACGACGTCACCGAAGAAGGCGTAAAGAGACTGGCAGATGCACTGAAGGCTTATCTGGCAGACAAGAAATAAGAAGCATGGTAGAAACAGAATAAAGATACTGCAGCAGGGCCTCCCGCAAGGGAGGCTTTTGCTTTGGAATTTTCACTGCGGCAAGAAATAAAAAAGAAGGTCCCGGAGGACCTTCTCATCGATCAAAAACAGAATATCAGGTGCGCTCATAGGGCCAGGCAAGGAAGCCGCCCTTGAGATTGTAAATCTCCTTATAGCCCATGGAAGCAAGAATCTTTGCGGCTTTGACACTCCTTACGCCGCTCCGGCAGTAGACCAGGACCGGCACGGAGGGATCGGGAAGGACTTCTCCTGCTTTTTCGGAAAGAACGGAAAGGGGAAGCAGGACTGCGCCCGGAATGTGGGATTCGGCGTATTCCGAAGATTCCCGCACATCCGTAAGGACAGCTTTTTCTTCCTGAATCATGACGAGCGCTTCTGCGGGAGTAACATCGGTATAGGCGGATTGAAAAAACATATAGGTCTCCTTAAGCAAAAATGATTTTTATCTGGAATGAAAGAAGAAATTCTTGATGCGCTGCCACAGGCTCGGCTTTGCTGCGAGCTGTACCGGCTTTTTCGGTGCAGCGGCTTTCTGTGCGGTCCGGACCAGAGTCATGTTCCGGTGCGCGGTACGGGTGACAATTCTCGGCGGAGGAGTAAAGGTTTTCTTCTCGGCCGGTTCCGTACCGGTCTTGGTGCGGGAAACAGAAGGCACAGAGGCATGGACGGCATGGATGGATCTTTTGCCGGTGAGTCTGGCTGCAGGAGCAGCTGACGGGAACTGTGCCTTCGGCGGAGCGGGAAGCTTATCCGTTTTTGCCGCAGCCGGAGCG
>ULUY01018948.1_pt1 | contig 16955 bp, 9 predicted proteins | sample 1959031 | NCBI WGS metagenome assembly ULUY01 (sample SAMEA4835774, study PRJEB28245) | human gut metagenome | biome: gut microbiome; material: fecal sample | place: Denmark | collected 2008
GCAGAGGAAGTATCAGGACCAGACATAGATACACCTTCTGCGATACTTATGGAGGCGGCGACAGGACAGGTAATATATGAAAAGGATGCCGATACAGTTCTTGCACCTGCAAGCATAACAAAGATAATGACGCTTATACTTATATTTGAGGCAATAGAGGACGGAAGCATTAATATGGAAGACCCGGTAACTGTGTCGGAATATGCGGCTTCAATGGGCGGAAGCCAGGTGTTCCTTGAGCCGGGAGAGATACAGAGTGTCAGGACTATGATTAAGTGTATAGCGGTGGCAAGTGCTAATGATGCCTGTGTTGCAATGGCAGAACACATAAGCGGGGCAGAGAATGTATTTGTTGATAAAATGAATGAAAAAGCCCGTGAACTAGGAATGAGCAACACACATTTTATTAACTGCTGTGGACTTGATGTAGACGGACATACATCAAGTGCGAGAGATGTAGCGGTTATGAGCCGGGAGCTTATTAATAACCACCCACAGATAAAAGAATTCAGCAGTATATGGATGGAGAGCATAACACACATTACAAGAAAAGGCGAGAAGGATTTCGTGCTTACCAATACTAATAAGCTTATGAAACAGTATGCCTATGCCACAGGCTTAAAGACAGGTTCAACGAGCAAGGCAGGCTGCTGCCTTTCAGGAACAGCCAATAAAGACGGAATAGATCTTATAGCAGTTGTTATGGCGGCACCGACAAGCAAGATACGATTCAGTGATGCGATAACGCTTCTTAATTATGGTTTTAGTGTGTGCAGTATATATAAAGATGAAGAACCGCTTGATACAGAGAGCATTAAAATCTCATCGGGCAGGCAGGATAAGATTAAGATAACAAAGGAAAAAGACTATTCATATATGTTCATTAATAAATATAACAATGATGATATAAGACGGGAGTGCATAATTAATGATAATATTAAAGCTCCATTAAAAGAGGGTGATGAGGTAGGCGTTATTAAATATTATTACAATGAGGCTTATATTGGAAGTGTTAAGATAATAAGCTGCGAAAATGTTGATACAGCAGGCTTTATGGACACGGTTAAGAAAATATTTAAAAGCTTACTTTAATTAAAGTAGTGCCATTTGCCGTATAATATGCTATATTATTAAATAATATTCATTAAGGGAATCACAAGGACACAATTATGGATTTATTTGATTATATGCGAAAGACTAATCAGGAGAATGATTCTCCTCTTGCGATGAGATTAAGACCAAGAACTTTGGAAGAAGTTGTAGGACAACAGCATATTGTTGGTAAGGATAAGCTTTTATACAGGGCTATAAAGGCGGATAAATTAAGCTCTATTATATTTTATGGACCTCCTGGAACTGGAAAGACTACATTAGCCAAGGTTATTGCCAATACGACAAGTGCGGATTTCTGTCAGATTAATGCTACAGTAGCAGGCAAGAAAGAGATGGAAGATGTTGTAGAGAGGGCGAAAAATAATCTTGGAATGTATGGTAAGAAGACAATACTTTTTGTAGATGAGATACATAGGTTTAATAAGGGGCAGCAGGATTATCTTCTGCCATTCGTGGAAGACGGAACTATTGTGCTTGTTGGTGCAACAACAGAAAATCCATATTTTGAGGTTAATGGAGCCTTGATTTCAAGGTCTATAATATTTGAGTTAAAGCCATTGTCAAAGGAAGATATCAAAGAGATACTAAAGAGAGCTGTATACGATAAAGAAAGAGGTATGGGAAGCTACAAGGCTGACATAGATGATGAGGCTTTGGAGTTTCTTGCTGATATAGCAAATGGCGATGCAAGAAGTGCACTTAATGCGATAGAACTTGGAATACTTACAACTGACAGGTCAGATGACGGACTTATACATATAGATTTAAAGACAGCAGAACAGTGTATACAAAAAAGGGCTGTCCGATATGATAAGACGGGTGATAATCATTATGATACCATATCAGCATTTATTAAAAGTATGAGGGGGTCTGACCCTGATGCAGTAAGTTATTATCTGGCAAAGATGTTATATGCAGGTGAAGATATAAAGTTTATTGCAAGAAGAATAATGATATGTGCAAGTGAAGATGTAGGCAATGCAGACCCTTACGCATTAGTTGTTGCTACGAATGCAGCACTTGCAGTTGAGAGGATAGGTATGCCGGAGGCAAGGATAATTCTTTCACAGGCGGCGTTATATGTTGCCTGTGCACCTAAGAGCAACTCTTGTTATATGGCAGTTGACAAGGCTATGGAACTTGTTAAGACAACCAAGACAGCACCTGTGCCGGCACATTTGCAGGATGCACATTATAAGAGTGCTTCAAAGTTAGGACACGGCATAGGTTATAAATATGCACACGATTATCCTAACCACTATGTGAAGCAACAGTATTTACCTGATGGACTTGAGGACGTAAAGTTCTATGAACCAACAGATAATGGCTATGAGAAGCAGATAAAGACACATTTAAAAAAGATTAATTCGGAGACGTAGAACTGATGAGAGAGTATATTAACAGACTTTCAAGAGGAAAGTTCAGATATGACATTCCAGATATAATACAACCTGATGATGTTATTATAGAAGATGTTATCTGTGACACAATACATAATGCAGAATTTCATATACAGGCGCAAGATGTAATTAAGGGGGTAGTATACTCTGATAATGCCAAGGTGACACTGCTTACACCGTCATTTGCGGGAAAAGACAGTGATATTAAATACGTTATAGATGCAAGGGGACTTTCAGAGGGGGACAGCATAGAAGGAGAGTTCACGCTTGTTACTAATGCTGGAGAGAAAGAGGTATTATACAGCTTTACAGCAGTTAAAGAAACAGTAGATACAAGCCTTGGAAAAGCGGATAACCTGTTCCATTTTACTAATCTTGTGCAGGTTAATAAAGAAGAAGCAGTAAGCTTATACAGATCCGATAAATTCAAAAAAATATTCTTACAGGGTGATGATGTATTAAATAATCTTTACGATGTCCTGTATGACAGAGAAAATGTATATGAGTCAATGGAGGAGTTCTTAATAGCAATTAAGAAAAAGTCTGCTCTTACTTTCAGTGTTGATAATAATATAAGAGATTATAATATAGATGGTGCTAACGAAAAGGACAGCATAATTATAGAAAAGAACGGCTGGGGCTATATAAAGCTTGACGTGCAGTGTGAAGCACCATTTATTAAGATGAAAAGAGGAATAATAACTTCTGATGATTTCATAGGTGATGTATATGAGCTGGATTATATAATAGATGATAAGCTTCTTCATGCAGGCAATAACTATGCGTATATTATAATAAGTTCTTACAGTCATCAGGAAGTAATAGAGATTACAATAAATGGAAAAGAGATTGTTAATGACAGCGGCTTTGATGAACACAGAGAGATAAGAACTGCAAAGAGCAGGCTTACAGCAGAATATCTCCAGTTCAGAATGAAACGCATAACCAAGCAGGAATGGGTTATTAACACTAATAAAATTCTTGACAGAGTTCGTGGATTGAAGAAATCAGACATAATATTTGACGTATTGCAGGCTGGTGTTAATTTTATATCAGGTGATGATTACAATGGAAGCAGAATTCTTGAGAACATTAAGGACAGGGTATTAAGCAATGTTGATAATCATATTGAGTTATACAGTCTTTACCTTTATGTAAGCACGCTTGAAAGAAAAGATGCAGGATATACATCAGATGTAGCCCAGATAGTTACAGAGTGTTATGAACACGGATATGACAGCTGGGTGCTTTTGTGGATATTATTCTATATAGACGGACAGTCTGAGAATAACAAGAGCATTAAGCTTATAAGAATAAAGGATTGCTTTAATGATGGCTGTATAAGCCCGGTTATGTATTTAGAGGCACTTAATATATATAATGCACAGCCAGAGCTGTTAAGGCTGTTTAACAGATTTGAGATTCAGGTGATAGCATTTGGTATAAAGTACAATATGATTACAGAAAAGCTTGCAAAGCAGGCAGCGGCTGTAATTGCCAATGAAAGAATTACTAATAAAGATAATATAGAGATATTAAAAAAACTTTATACAATATATGAAGAAGATGACATATTAGAAGTATTAATATCACATATGGTAAGGGAAGGAATAGCTGGTGAGGAAGCATTTCCATTTTATGAGAAAGCGGTTCTTAGAGGCATAAGAATAACAAGATTATATGAGTTCTATATGGCAAGCATAAAGAAAGATATAAAGGTGAGAATTCCAAGAATTGTCCTTTTGTATTTTACATATGATTCAGGTATTAATTATGAATGGAAGTCCTTCTTATATGCCAATGTTGTCTATAATAAAGCATTCTATAAGGATATATATGATTCGTACGAGCAGATGATAGAACTGTATCTTTATGAGCAGTTAAAGGCCGGCTGTATCAATAATGACCTTATGTATCTTTACAGACAATTTTTAAAGCCACAGCTTATCAATAATGAAACAGCAGAATATGCGGTTAAGTTAAGATTTATGTATCGTGTAACTGCTGATTGCAGTAAGGTAAAAGCTGTTATAGTAAAATGCGGCTATATGAAAGAGCCTGCAATATATGAGATGACAGGCAATGATATATATATTCCGCTTTATATCTCTAACTGTTCTATGGCATTTATCTGTACGGACGGAGTTATAAGAAGAAACACTGTCAATTATGAGATAGAAAAGATATTAGAAGAACCACTGGATATAACATTGTTAGATGAATATGACATTGAAGAGCCATATATAGCTTTATTCAGAGCAGATTATTGCAGAAAGAAGCATATATATAATGCGGATACACCATCTATATATAAGAAAGCGGCGATGGTTAAAGGAGTTACATACGAATACCGACAACTTATTAATTCGTGGCTTATTGAATATTATAAAGAATATTATGAAGGTGAAACCTTTAATGATGAGTACAGTGACCTTATTAAAGATGGTCTTGATATCAATACGGCACAGGGGCTTATTGAAATACTTTTGGAGTACGGAATGTATTATGAGGCAAGGGAACTTATGGAACGCTACGGCTATACAATAGTTCCAGCAGGCAAGATGTTTAAGTTCATAGTACACGAGCTTACTGCTTCGGTTAATAAGGAAAGCTATAAAGATATATTGTGTGAATATGTGTTCAGGAATCATCTGTATAATGAGCTGGTACTTGAATATATGGTTGATAATTATAATGGTTCAGACAAGGATATGTACAGGTTGTGGAAGAGTGCATCTGATTTTGGCGTAAATATTAAAAATCTTTCTGAGAGGGTTATCTCACAGTATATGTTTACTCAGGATAAAGATTATTATGATAAGCTTACACAGGTATTTACAGATTATTATAATAAAGGTGCATCACAGCTGATAGCCAAAGCATATATAGCTTATAATTCATTTTTATATTTTATTAAAGGAAAAAATGTAAGTGACATAACATTTACGGTTGTAAAAGAATGTTACAAAGATAAGATTGGTATTCCTGTAATATGCCTTGCTGCGTGGCTTAAAAAAGTATCAGAGAATATAAAAAAATTGAATAAACCAGATATTAAAGACACAGCACAGAACATTCTTGATGAATTATGTGCAAAAGAGATAATCTATGATTATTATAAACGTTTTAATGGTGTTCTTAATATACCGTATAATGCCTGTGGTGTTACAGTGATTGAGTATTATGGCAATCCTGATAATAAGGTTGTCATTAATTATAAAGTTAATGATGCTAAAGAATATGCAAGTGCAGTTATGAAATGTGATAACTGCGGAGTATTTACATACAGACTTTCATTGTTCTATAACGACAAGGTTATATATAATTATACAATTGGAACAGACACTAATACGAAGGAATATAACATATTGTACGATAACCTTAATGATGGAGATAATAAGGGCAGATTTGATGCAATTAATGAATGTCTTGCAAGCGAGGAGCTAAGGGATATGGTTACATTAAAGAAGCTTATGGAAAGCTATGCAGTAGAAGATTATGTGACAAAGCAGTTGTTTGTACCAGAGAATATGAGGCAGTAAGACTAAATTCCTGCTAAGAATGGAGATAGTTATGAACGATACAGATTTGATAATAGGAGCGGAGCTGCTTGAGGATAATATACAGATGTGTGTGTATGACAGTGAGTTAAAAGCACCAGTGGCAGCAGATACCGAAAAAGACAAAACATTATCAGAGAATATAAAAGCTGTTATTAATAAGAAAAATGCCAGCAGTGTAGCTTCTATATGTGTTGTTGTTCCTGATTTTACCAAAGATACACTGGAGATTGTAAAGGAGGAGCTGTACAATGCAGGTGTTGCAAATGAGCAGTACCAGATAATAAGCAGAATAGAAAGCTTTGCATATTATGCGTACAGCCAGAAGAAGGAACTTTATCAGAATGGTACAGTGCTTATGGATTACAATGCTTCGGGAATTGATGTATACAGATTGTACTGCAATAAGATTGGTGATATGCAGTACATATTACAGGAGCATACATTAAGCCAGCCTGAAGGAAGTACAATAGAAAAGGCTTCACATTCCGTTACCTTGTATATGACAGAATATTTTAAGAAGCACAGGGCTTCAAGTGTATATCTTACAGGTATGGGATTTGATGTGGACAGGCTTCCAGATGAATTCACCAAAGTATTAGTTGCAGGAAGAAAAGCATTTGTTGGGCAGAATTTATATGTAAGAGGTGCGTGCTTTGCAGCGTTGGAGTATATATCTCCACAGGTATTTGGTAATGTGTGCCTTCTTACAGATGGCAGGATAAAAGCTGATATTGAAACGGATATATCAGAACACGGACGTCCTATGAAGTTTAGAATTGTCAAAATGGGAACTAACTGGTATATGGCAGAAAGAACAATTGATTTTATTATTGAAGATGTGTCGGTTATAAATTTCCAGATTATATGGCCGGACGGAAAATATATAGAAAAGCAGGTTGATATAAGCTCTATTCCTTACAGGGAAGGAAAGACAACAAGAATATCAATGAATGTAAAGGCATCTTCACAGGATAAATGTATTGTTACAGTAAAAGACCTTGGTTTTGGTGAGATATATCAGGCATCGGATAGTGTTATAGTTGAAGAACTGGATTTAAGTGAGGCAGATGTATGAGTGCAATGATTTTGTGCAGGGGGAAGGTTGCAGACAATCCTTTATATATAATGCAGTCAGGTATCAGATTGTATACAGAAGAAGAACTGTGTTATTATATTTACAATAATATATATATACTTACTAATGATTTTATCAATGATGAGCTTATAACATTTCTTAGGGATGAAGTGGGAAATACAGCACTTGCCCAGAGATTAACCATAATGAAAAGTAATAATGAGCTGTTGGCAAGTATGCTTGTCACAATACTTAAATCAGTTGATTATTATTCTTTGGAACAGATTGAAAAGATAAGCGAAATACTGAATACGCTTGATAATCAGAATGCTTATGAAAGACTTGGATTAAGAGGGGACAGTTTTCTTTCTAATGAGTGCTTCTATAAGGCGGTTGACTGTTATAAGCAGATTATAGATGAATACAGCAATGCTGCCCCGGCAGCGTTCTTAGCAGGTGTGTACCATAATATGGGTGTTGCACTTGCAAGAATGTTCTTATATAATGAGGCTTCATACAGCTTTATGAAAGCATATGAGATAGGACAGCATAAGAATTCATACAAGTGTTACCTTGCGGCAAAGTGGTTTATGGATAAAGACGGAAGTGTTATTAATGAAGATGTGCCAGAGGAGGAGTATATCATAAGAAGAAAGATAGAACAGCTTATGGATAATGCAGCTTATCAGGACGAGATTAGAAAGCTTAATGACACAGAGAAGTATAAAAATGCAGGAGATGTGGCAGGGTATCATAAAGTATTAGATGATATTCTTACCAATTGGAAACAGGATTATTATAAATATACTGCGAGGTGATAAGACAAGTGGGATTATTCAAATTCTTAAAAAATAATTATGACAGTGATGAGGATTTAAAAGACCTTGAGGAGCTTGTGTATGAAGATGAGAATGGATTTAGAAATAAACGTTCTATTAATGATATGATACACAGCTATCAGGTGGGTTCGTATACTGGCAGTAATCATAATGATGATCTGGAAGAAGAATTATATAAGACGGCTGGCAGTGATGCATCTGCTGATGAATCCAGAGGGCTGACAGAAAAGACTAAGAAACAGCAGGCAGATGTGTTAAAGGAAGAAGAAAAATATGACCACCTGCTTAACAGTATACAGGCACAGACGCTTATAAGAACAGTTGATAAGGTTAATCTTGGCGGAGCGGTCAATAATACGCAGGATAATCTTGAAGAGGTTGACACGGCAGGATTTACAGGCTCAGAGGTTGGGAGCTTTGTTAAAAGCCAGTGTGATATTATGGAGGAAGCTTCAAGATATATAGAGAATGCCAAGGTAGAATATGACAGTGTAACTGATTATTATGAGGATATACAAAGAATCGAGAATGCACCGGAAGATATAAAGCTTAAGCTTATGTATGCGGCAGACCGTGTTGATAATCTGTCGGTTGACAGGCGTATTTTTAAATCACCGGAGAACAAGCTTTCCAACAAAGTGTACCGTATGATGGAATCTTATGAGGAAGATTTTCCAGAGGCACTTGTAAAGCTGAGGCACGATGAAGAAGATTACAATACAGTATTAAAGAATGTAAGAATGATTAAGGGTGAGAGGTCAATGTATCGTATAGAGGCAAATGACCTTGTGAAAAAACAGCTTAGAATTAAGAAGTATTCAGTACTTATGCTGGCACTTCTTGTAGGGGTGTTTGTTATATTTCTTCTTATATCAGCGGCTTCACCAGATGATGAACACATTGGAATGTTCATAACAGTTGTAATACTTGCACTTACGCTTTCGCTTGGTCTGTTTGCTTATCTTAAATCAACAGAACGAAAAGTGTATGTGACAGAGGTAAAGCTTAATAAAGCAACAGCACTTCTTAATAAGTACAAGATAAAGTATGTAAATGCTGTAAATGTGCTTGAATATGAATATAGCAAATATGCGGTAAAGAGTGCATTTGAGCTTGAGCAGAAGTTTCAGGCATATGTTGAGATGAAAGATGAACAACGTAAAATACTTGAGATAACAAGTAATCTTAATGAGGCAGAAGCGGAGCTTACAGATATATTAAGACAGCTTGGTGTAATTGATACACATATATGGATAGGACAAGTTAAGGCGATACTTAATCCTAAAGAAATGGTAGAGGTAAGACATAATCTTTCCATAAGACGCCAGAAGTTAAGAGAACAGATAGAATATAATGAATCAAGAATAGAAGATGCAAGAAATAATATTAAAAATGTGACTAAAAAGAATAAGGTGCATGCCAAGGAAGCTATGCAGGTTCTTGAGATTTATGAGAAAAGACATAAGAATAATTAAAATAATACTTGCGAAATATGAGCATTGTGTTACAATTGAGAGTGGTTTTTTGCGAAATGATTAACAATGTGTAAATAGCGCAAGAAGGAGGATAAGATGAAAGAAAGACTTGATGCAATCAAAGAAAATGCGTTGTCACAGATAAAGGCAACAGATTCTCTTGATAAGTTAAATGATATCAGAGTTGCTTTTCTTGGTAAAAAAGGCGAGCTTACTGAAGTTTTAAAGGGTATGAAGGAGGTAGCTCCTGAGGACAGACCTAAGGTTGGACAGATTGTCAACGAAACAAGACAGGCAATTGAAGAAGTATTAGAGGCTGCCAAGAAAGAGCTTGCTGCCAAGAAGAGAGAGCTTCAGATGAAGGCAGAGGTAATTGATGTAACACTTCCAGCCAAGAAAGCTGAACTTGGACATAAACATCCTAATATGCTTGCGCGTGAAGAAATAGAAAAGATATTTATAGGAATGGGATACGAAGTTGTAGAAGGTCCAGAGGTAGAATATGATTATTACAACTTTGAGGCACTTAATATTCCAGCTAACCATCCAGCAAAAGATGAACAGGATACATTCTATATCAATGATAAAGTTGTTCTTAGAACACAGACATCACCTGTTCAGGCAAGAGTTATGGAAAAAGGCAGACTTCCAATAAGAATGATTTCACCTGGACGTGTATACAGAGCAGATGAAGTTGATGCAACCCATTCACCTTGCTTCCATCAGGTTGAAGGTCTTGTAATTGATGAGAACATAACATTTGCTGACCTTAAGGGAACACTTGCAGAATTCGCTAAGGAGTTATTCGGTGAAGATACTAAGGTTAAGTTCAGACCACATCATTTCCCATTCACAGAGCCTAGTGCCGAGATGGATGTAAGCTGCTTTAAATGTGGCGGCAAGGGATGCCGTTTTTGTAAGGGTGAGGGCTGGATTGAAATACTTGGCTGCGGAATGGTTCACCCACATGTATTTGAAATGTGCGGAATTGATAAAGATAAATATACAGGTTTTGCGTTTGGCGTAGGTCTTGAAAGAGTTGCCCTTCTTAAATACGAAATCGATGATATGAGATTGTTATACGAGAATGATACAAGATTCTTAAAGCAGTTCTAATTAATAATAAGTGGAGGATAAGTATGGATACATCTATTAAATGGATAAAGGACCTTGTTCCAGGTTTAGAGTGTACAAATCAGGAATTCAGAGATGCTATGACTCTTTCAGGTACTAAGGTAGAATGTTTTAATGAGCTTGATAAAAATCTGGATAAAATTGTTGTAGGACAGATTGTTTCAGTAGAAAGACATCCAGATGCAGACAAGCTTGTAGTATGTCAGGTGAATGTAGGAAATGAAACTGTTCAGATAGTTACAGGTGCTCCTAATATTGAACCAGGAACAAGTGGACAGAAAGTTCCAGTTGTTCTTGACGGCGGACGTGTGGCTGGCGGACACGATGGAAGTCCACTTCCAGAAGATGGAATTAAGATTAAAAAAGGCAAGTTAAGAGGCGTTGAGTCTTATGGAATGATGTGTTCAATTGAAGAACTTGGTTCATCAAGAGAATTCTATCCAGATGCAGCAGAAAATGGTATTTATATATTTGGTGATGATGCCAAAGTAGGAGAGAGTGCTGTAGAATATCTTGGACTTGATGATACAGTATTTGAATATGAGATTACTAACAACCGTGTAGACTGCTATAGTATCCTTGGTATCGCAAGAGAGGCAGCAGCTACATTCAGAAAGCCATTCAATCCTCCAGTTGTTAATGCTACAGGCAATAGCGAAGATGTTAATGACTATATTAAGATTGAAGTAGCAGCTAAGCAGCTTTGCAAGAGATATACAGCAAGAGTTGTTAAGAATATAAAGCTTGCTCCATCACCAAAGTGGATGCAGCACAGACTTATGACAGCAGGCATCAGACCTATTAATAACATAGTAGATATTACTAACTATGTTATGACAGAATATGGTCAGCCAATGCACGCTTATGATTATGATACAATCGCTGATAAGAAGATTATTGTAAGAACTGCTGCTGAGAATGAGAAGTTCGTTACACTTGATGGACAGGAAAGAACACTTGATTCAGAAGCACTTCTTATATGTGATGGAGAAAAGGCTATTGGTCTTGCTGGTATTATGGGTGGTGAGAACTCAATGATAACAGATGATGTTAAGACAATGCTTTTTGAAGCTGCAACATTTGATGGAACTAATATAAGAAAGTCAACTAAGAAGATTGGTTTAAGAACAGATGCTTCTGGTAAGTTTGAGAAGGGCTTAGATCCAGAGCTTGCACTTGAAGCTATGAACAGGGCCTGTGACCTTATAGAACAGTTAGGTGCAGGTGAAGTAGTTGGCGGTGTTGTTGATATATATGATGAGCCGGTATCTAAGAAGAGAATATCATTTGAACCAGATAAGTATAATGCACTTCTTGGAACAAATGTATCAAAGGAAGATATGCTTTCATATTTCAAGAGACTTGAAGTAGAATATGATGAAGCTTCTAATGAGCTTATTATTCCTACATTCAGACAGGATCTTAACAGAGATGCAGATATTGCAGAGGAAGTAGCAAGATTCTTCGGATATGATAATATTCCTACAACACTTCCAAAGGGTTCTACAACAATGGGTAAGATACCATTTGAGAGAAGTATTGAAGATGTAGCAGGTGAAGTTGCACAGTTCTGTGGATTCTCACAGGCTATGACATATTCATTTGAAAGCCCTAAGGTATTTGATAAGCTTAAGCTTGCGGTCGACTCAGAATACAGAAAGACAGTGGTTATCTCTAATCCATTAGGAGAAGATTTCTCAATAATGAGAACACTTCCTGTTAATGGTATGCTTACATCATTATCAACTAACTATAACAGACGTAATAAGAATGTTAAGTTATATGAGCTTGCAAAGGTATATCTTGCAGCAGATGATGTTAACGAGCTTCCAGATGAGAGAGTTATGTTCACGCTTGGAGCATTTGGAGATGTTGATTTCTTCCAGATGAAGGGTGTAGTTGAAGAATTCCTTGAAAGAATTGGAATGAGAGTTAAGCCGGAATACAATCCAGAGGCAGGAATTACATTCCTTCACCCAGGACGTCAGGCAGAGATTATCTATGATGGAACAAAGATTGGCTATATGGGTGAATTACATCCAGATGTAGCAGATACTTATTCATTAGGCGACAGAACATATATTGTTGTTATTGACCTTTCAATTGTAACTAAGATGGCAAGCTTTGACAGAAAGTTTGAGGGTATTGCCAAGTTCCCAGCAGTTACAAGGGATATAAGTATGGTTATGCCTAAGTCAGTTCTTGTAGGAAAGATTGAGAAGATAATCGAGAAACGCGGCGGAAGCATACTTGAGAGTTACAAGTTATTTGATATATATGAAGGTGCCCAGATTAAAGAGGGCTACAAGTCAGTAGCATATTCAATATCTTTCAGAGCTAAGGACAAAACACTTGAGGATAAGGATATCACACCAGTAATGGAGAAGATATATAAAGACTTAAGTGATAATGGAATCGAACTTCGTATGTAGTGAATATAGAGTGCACAATCTGAATAGAGGATTATTATGGATTTACATGATTTTTATTATGATCTGCCAGAGGAACTTATAGCACAAGACCCTCTGTCAGACCGTTCAAGCTCCAGATTGATGGTTCTTGATAAGAACACAGGAGCTATAGAACACAAGATATTTAGGGATATAACAGAATATCTTAAGCCGGGTGACTGCCTTGTAATTAATGATACTAAGGTTATACCTGCAAGACTTATCGGTGAGAAAGAAGGAACAGGTGCTGCCATTGAAGTGCTTTTGTTAAAAAGACTTGAAGACAGACAGGATACGTGGGAAGTCCTTGTTAAGCCAGGAAAGAAATGCAAGGTTGGTGCAAGGATAGTATTTGGTGGCGGAAAGCTTACAGGTGAGATTATTGATATAGTTGAGGAAGGTAACAGACTTATACAGTTTAGTTATGATGGCATATTTGAGGAAATTCTTGATGAACTAGGACAGATGCCGCTTCCACCATATATCACACATAAGCTTGAAGATAAGAACCGCTATCAGACAGTATATGCCAAGCACGAGGGTTCAGCAGCAGCACCTACGGCAGGACTACATTTTACAAAAGAACTGCTTAAACAGATAGAAGATATGGGAGTGAAGATTGCAAGAGTTACTCTTCACGTAGGTCTTGGAACATTCAGACCAGTTAAGGTTGAGAATATACTTGATCATCATATGCACTCAGAATTCTATCAGGTTGATAAAGAAGCAGCAGATATAATTAATAATACCAAGGCTAATGGTGGAAGAGTTATTGCTGTAGGAACTACAAGCACAAGAACTCTTGAATCAGTAGCTGATGAAAATGGACATATACCAGTTAAGAGTGGCTGGACAGAAATATTTATATATCCAGGTTATAAGTTTAAGGCAATAGATTGTCTTATAACTAATTTCCATCTCCCAGAATCAACTCTTGTAATGCTTGTGTCAGCACTTGCAGGAAGAGAAAATGTTCTTAATGCTTATGAAGTTGCAGTAAAAGAACGTTACAGATTCTTTAGTTTTGGGGATGCTATGTTCATTAAGTAGGCGTTAGATGTTTACAAAGTTACAATTAACTTAATAATATTAATAAATGTGAGTAGTACAGATGATCGCGGCTGCAAGTGTCGAAAGACCGCAGGTGAGGAAAGTCCGGGCTTCGCAGGGCAGGATGCCGGATAACGTCCGGTGGAGGTGACTCCAAGGCTAGTGCAACAGAAATATACCGCCAGTGCTTAACACTTAGTGTTGAGCTTATTGGTAAGGGTGGAAAGGCAGTGTAAGAGACTACCGTGGTATTGGTAACAATACTGGCTATGTAAACCCCATTCGAAGCAAGACCAAATATAAAGCGATACGGCTGCCCGTCGTGCTTTTAGGTAGGTTGCTTGAGCCTGCTGGTAACAGCAGGTCTAGATAGATGATCATCAGTAGTCAGGTCAAAGCCTGGCTGGACATAACCCGGCTTATAGTACTGCTCATATTTTTTTATTTAATAGGAAATTCCAATATAATTTCCTATTAAATAAAAGGCACTATGTGCCAGTTATGCGCACTCGCGTGAAGCTGTAGTTTGTCGCAAGCGACAGCACTCGTCGCGAGAATGTGCTTAGCACATTCTTTTTTATAATAGGAAATGGATGGATAGTAATGAACAATAATGATTATAAAGATAACAATGAGAACTTAAACAGTGAGAACACTGTGGATAATAAAAGCAGCCAGAACAGTGGTCATAGAAGAAGCAATGTCCAGCATACTGGCAGTAATACAGCTAACAATAACAGCCGTCACAATGTAAGAGAGGGCAGTAACAATAATTCAGAACATCACAGCAGCAATAGTAGTGAAGGACACCACAGCCACCATAGCAGTGGGGAACATCACAGCCACCATAGCAGTGGGGAACATCACAGCCACAGTGGTAAGAAGAGATTAACAAAACAGCAGAAAAAGAAACGTACTATAACAATTGTTTCAATAGTAGCTGCGGTTGTTGTTATTATAGGAATTATGGGTGTTAAAGGCTTATCTGATGCCAAGGGAATGTTAAAGAATGCTAATGAATTAAAGACAGAGATGAATGATATGCTTGGAGCTGTAAAAGCCCAGGATGCTGAGGCAGCTAATACAGCAGTATTAAAGCTTGACAATACAACTTATAAGATAAGCAAGACATTATCAAGCCCATTGTGGAAGATGGCAAGCCACATTCCGGTTGCAGGAAAGTATGTTAAGTCAGTAGATACACTTATAGGACTTGTTGAAGATGCATCAGATGATATTATAAAGCCGGCAGTAGCAACAATATCAGAATACCCTATGTCAGGTCTTAAAGTAGGTGATGGTTTTAGTGTAACAACAATTAATGCCTATCTTGATCTTTTAGAGCAGATACAGCCAGTGGTTAATAATATGACTGCTAAGATGAACAAGGTTGAACTTCCGGGAAGTATGGGAACAATGATATCTTCTTATAGTGATAAGATAACATCACTTATGAGTATGTACACAGATTATGAAGATTACATTCCATTAATGAAAGCATTTATCGGCGATGGAAGTGATAAGGTATATCTTCTTGCTGCACAGAATACAGCAGAGATAAGAGCTGCAGGTGGTTTCCCAGGTTCAATCGGAACAATAAGGGTTGAAGATGGTGTAATGTCAATTGGAGATTTTAATCCTGTTAATGATGTATTGGCAACATACCCACCAGATGAAGCTAATGTTACAAGAAAAGAATTAAAGATATTTAATGATACGTTAATCTATTCAAGAGATGCAAGTTTTAACCCTGATTTTGAAAGAGCTGCTCAGATATGGGCTTTGGCTTATGAAGCTAAGCACGGTGAGAGCGTTGATGGTGTGCTCTCACTTACACCGACTATTATACAGAAGGTTCTTAGAATATCAGGACCAATTACACTTCCTGATGGAACAGAGCTTAATGGTGATAATGCCGTATCAGTATTACAGTATGAGCTTTATTATAAGTATCTTAGTGACAGAAATACGGGTATGGATGATAGAGAGGCTAATGATTATGTTGACGGTCTTTTTGCAGAGACAGCCAAGCAGGCAATGGCAGTATTGGTATCAGGCTTTGATTTTAAGAGAATTAATGAATATGTAGATATGTTTAATGAGGGTGTTGAGGAGAACACAATTATGCTCTGGTTCGTAGATGAGCAGGAAGAGCAGTATGCTAAGGATGCAGGCTGTTCAGGAAATCTTAATGATGACCCGGCTAATCCAGAAGCAGGAGTGTTCTTTAGCTTATATGAGCCTTGTAAGTTAGGCTGGTTCTTAAATATTGATACAGAGATGAGTGAGCCTGTTATTAATGCAGATGGAACAAGAAGCTATGATATTACTGTGACATTAACTAATACAATTAAAAGAAGCAATATAACAAGAGCAGGTGGCTATATTCTTGGTGGATTCGATGGTGGAATAAGAGGATTTGTTCATTTATTCGCACCAGCAGGTGGTACTATAGCTAACTTTGAGACTAATAATGGCCTTAAGATAACAACTGATGAGTATGATAATCTTGAGGTTGGTTATAATGTTGATCTCGTAGTAGAAGCAGGTTCACCACAGGTAATAAAGTATACAGTAACAACAGCAGAAGGCGTTGATACACCACTTAAGATTCGCACAACACCTACATTACAGGCATACAGATAAAACAAGTAAGTATCGAATATTTTAGAAAGTGTTATGAAGGCAGGTTGTAGTGTATACAGCCTGTTGATTATATGGTATATATGAAATAAAAGGGGATGTGAAAAAACTCGATTGAGTTTTTTCACATCCCCAAAAAATGTTCGAAAATTACCCATGGTATATCAGAAGTTTCATCGTCAGCACTTGAAAAATACAATTTCTTTCCATAAG
>ULUY01070628.1_pt1 | contig 16170 bp, 9 predicted proteins | sample 1959031 | NCBI WGS metagenome assembly ULUY01 (sample SAMEA4835774, study PRJEB28245) | human gut metagenome | biome: gut microbiome; material: fecal sample | place: Denmark | collected 2008
GTGGCAAAAGGCTGCATCATCAGGCAAGCCGGATGGCGTGCCGTCTATGGCGTGGAAGACAAGGAGGAAACCGCTATCCCCGGCTGGCGGGAAGGCGACACGCTTCCGCTGAAAGCCGCCTCCATCACGGAGGGAAAGACCAAGCCCAAGCCGCTGCACACCGAAGCCACTCTGCTGTCCGCTATGGAAACGGCGGGCAAAGAGATCGAGGACGACGCGCTGCGTCAGGCTTTGAAGGACTGCGGCATCGGCACGCCCGCCACCCGCGCCGCCATCATCGAAACGCTCTTCAAGCGCGGTTACATGGAACGCTGCAAGAAGTCGCTTGTGCCCACCGAAAAGGGTCTTGCCCTCCATTCGGTCGTGAAGACGATGCGTATCGCCGATGTCGCCATGACGGGCGAATGGGAGAAGGAGCTGGCACGCATCGAGCGCGGGGAGCTGCCCGCCGACACCTTCCGCAAGGATATAGAGGCTTACACACGCGAAATCACCTCCGAACTGCTCTCGTGCGACAAACTGTTCGCCCGCAGGGATTCCGGCTGCAAGTGCCCCAAGTGCGGAACCGGCACGATGCAGTTCTACGGCAAGGTTGTCCGCTGCGACAACGCGGAGTGCGGGCTGCCCGTGTTCCGGCTGAAGGCGAACCGCACCCTTTCCGACGACGAGATCAAAGACCTGCTCACCGACGGGCACACGAAGCTGCTCAAAGGCTTCAAGAGCAAGCAAGGTAAGAATTTCGATGCCATAGTCGCCTTTGACGGGGACTACAACACGACTTTGGTATTCACCCAATCTCGGCGGCGTTCGGCAAAGTCCAAGTAAACTTGGCTTTGCTCTCACTTGCACGAGATTTCGTGTTCCCCGAAAGGAAAACAGCCAAGAAATTTTCAGGACGGAAGAAATAGTATTAACTTTGCCACTGGTTCAGAGTAATGGATTGTTCTTCGATACCGGATTACAACTCGTACTTTGGATTTAGTGGCGGCACTCGGAGGGATACCGAGTGCCTTTTCTTTCTCTTTCCGAATGATTATCCCAAGTCATTATCCATCCACTAAATTCCAAAGTAATGAACAACAAGAAGAAAAACAAAGGGCAGACCGACTTCTCCTACTACGGTCTGTACCTGCTGGACTATCTCAGAACAAGCAGGTTTGAACAGGCAACCGACAAAGCCTTTATCCGGGCTCGCGCCGACCGTGCCGCCGAAACGTATGAGCGGGCGAGGCTCGAAGGCTATCCCGCCGATGGTGCGCAGGAACTGGCAATGAAAACGCTGACGGAGGGACTTCGCTACTCCAAGTACGCCATCCTGCGCGAAGTCGTGGAGAACGAGTTTGCCGGTGAAGTGCCGGAATCGGAGCGTGAATCCTTCCTGCAAAGGCTGCTGCCGCTTGTCGGAAACGTATTCTCCGCCTATGACCTCTCGGACGACGATTTCGCCCTGTCGCCCGATTACGGCCTGCTCTACACGGAGCTGACGGGAGCCGTCGTCCTTTATATCGACGAGTATGGCGTTTAACCGCAAACAACGGCTGCGGGACAACATCGAGGCGATAAGGACGGCATTCATCCTTGACAGGGAACGGAGAACGGCAACCCCCGAAGAACGTGCGGTACTTCAAAAGTATTGCGGTTTCGGCGGGCTGAAATGTATCCTGAACCCGGCAAGGGAACTGACGGACGCCGTCCACTGGGCGAAATCCGACCTCGAACTGTTTGCCCCTACTGCGGAGCTGCACAGGCTGGTACGCGGGAACAGCAAGGACGATATGCAATACAAGCGGTATGTGGACTCGCTGAAAGCGTCCGTGCTGACCGCCTTCTACACCCCGAAAGAGATAACCGACACCATAGCCGATGTGCTGGCGGATTACAGCGTCCGCCCCGCCCGCGTGCTGGAACCGTCGGCGGGTGTCGGCGTGTTCGTGGACGCCGTGTTGCGGCACAGTCCCGATGCGGATGTGATGGCGTTTGAGAAAGACCTCCTCACGGGGACTATCCTTCGGCAGCTCCACCCGGACAAAAAGATGCGCATAGACGGTTTTGAGAAAATCGAAAAGCCGTTCAACAACTATTTCGACTTGGCGGTGTCCAACATACCCTTCGGCGACATAGCCGTGTTCGACGCCGGGTTTCAAAGGAGCGAATCTTTCGGCAGGCGTTCGGCGCAAAAAGCCATCCACAACTATTTTTTCCTGAAAGGGCTGGACGCGGTACGCGACGGCGGCATCGTGGCGTTCATCACGTCGCAGGGGGTATTGAACAGTTCCAAAACCTCCGTGCGCGACGAGCTGTTCCGTCAGGCGAATCTGGTATCGGCAATCCGCCTGCCCAACAACCTGTTTTCGGACAATGCGGGGACAGAGGTGGGCAGCGACCTTATCGTACTGCAAAAGAACCTGCGCAAGACGGAACTGTCGCAGGACGAACGGCTGATGACCGTGATACAGACGGACACGAAGACAAACCTGACGGACAACGCCTATTTCATCAGCCATCCCGAACGTATCGTGCATACGACCGCAAAACTCGACACCGACCCTTACGGCAAGCCCGCTATGGTCTATACGCACGAGGGCAAGACAGCAGGCATCGCGGAGGACCTGCGCCGTATGCTTGACGAGGACTGCCACATGAGGCTTGCCATGCGCCTGTATTCGGGCGCAATCGGACAAGCGGGGGAGCAGAAAGCGGTTGCCGTTGAAGCCAAGCCGGAACAGCCTGCCATGAAGCCGGAAGCGACAATTACGGTACGGACGGAAGAATCCCGAGCCGAAAAACCGCAACCGATAGAGGAAAAGCCGGAGATAGAGCCCCGCAAACCGAATTATCAGGCGGGCGTGCAGCTCTCCCTGCTCGACCTCTGGGGAATGACGGAGGAAGTCCGCAAGCCGGAATCCCCCAAGAAGAAAAAGGCGTCGAAAAAGGAAAGCGCGGCAAAACGCGCCGTCCCCAAACCGAAACCGCAGGTTACCGCCGCGCCTCACGTTGAACCCGTCAAGCCTGCAACCGGAAGCAAGGAGGCAAAGCCGGAGAATAGCGTGAAACAAAGCGACCCTGACGATATTTACGCCACGCTGGACTGGGACACCAATCCGCCCATCAACGGCTTCTACGAAACGATGATGAGCCTGACGCCGGAACGGCGCAAGGCTCTACGTCTTGAAGCGGAACGGCACAGGCAGGAACAGTTGAAAAAGCCGGGTGTCAAGGACACGTTAAATCCTGCCTTTGTACCTTCGTCGGATAACAAACCGGAGCAAAAGGAAGCAGCACAACAACCCGAAGCACAGCCGGAGGCAACTCCCGTTCCTGTTACGGACAATAGTCCAAGTGAGAAAGCAACCGCTTCACTATTCCCTGAATTTGAAACGGAAAAGCCGAAAGAGGAAGTACCCGACCTTACGCCGCGTCCCTATCACCGCACGCCGGAAATGCACCTGCGTGAAGGTTCGCTGGTGGCAAACAGGGCGCGTGACATCGGTTATCTGAAGGACATCACTCCCTACGGTGCGACCTTCCAGCCGCTTGGACTAACCGGTTATCAGAAAGAGAAAGCGTTGCTGTATGTATCGCTCCGTGACGCATACGAGCGGTTGTACCGCTATGAATCGAACAGACGCGAGGAAAATGTACCTTGGCGTGAACACCTGAACACCTGTTACGACGAGTTTGTCATGCGGTACGGCAACCTCAACGCCAAACAAAACGTGAAACTGGTGATGATGGATGCCGGAGGACGCGACATCCTTTCGCTGGAACGTGCGGAGGACGGCAAGTTCGTCAAGGCGGACATCTTCGACCGTCCCGTTTCCTTCTCGGTGGAGAACCACGCCAACGTCGGCTCTCCCGAAGAAGCCTTGTCCGCATCGCTCAACAAGTACGGTACGGTCAATCTCGGTTATATGCGGGGGATAACAGACAGTACGGAAGAAGAACTGCTCAACGCCCTCAAAGGACGTATCTTCTACAATCCGCTCGTAACCGGTTACGAGATTAAAGACCGCTTCATCGCGGGGAACGTGATAGAGAAAGCGGAGCGTATAGAGGCATGGATAGACGGTAATCCCGAAAACGAAAGATTGCCGGAGGTGAAACAGGCTTTGGAGGCTTTGAAGGAAGCCGAACCGCAGCGTATAGCCTTTGAAGACCTCGACTTCAACTTCGGTGAACGCTGGATTCCCACGGGCGTATATGCCGCCTACATGAGCCATCTTTTCGACACGGACGTGAAAATCGCCTATTCTGCCAGCATGGACGAGTTTTCTGTGGCGTGTGGCTACCGCACCATGAAGATCACGGACGAATTTCTGGTAAAGGGCTATTACCGGAACTATGACGGTATGCACCTGTTGAAACACGCTTTGCACAACACCTGTCCCGACATGATGAAAAGTATCGGCAAGGACGAGAACGGCAATGACATCAAGGTGCGTGACAGCGAGGGCATACAGCTTGCCAACGCCAAGATTGACGAGATACGCAACGGGTTCTCGGAATGGTTGGAAGAGCAGACACCGCAGTTCAAAGAACGGCTGACAACGATGTATAACCGCAAGTTCAACTGTTTCGTGCGCCCGAAATATGACGGTTCGCACCAGACCTTCCCCGACCTCAACCTGAAGGGGCTGGCAAGCCGGGGTATTCAAAGCGTTTATCCGTCGCAAAAGGATTGTGTCTGGATGATAAAACAGAATGGCGGCGGAATATGCGATCATGAAGTCGGAACAGGTAAAACATTGATAATGTGCATTGCTGCACATGAAATGAAGCGTCTGAACTTGGCGCATAAGCCGATGATTATCGGATTGAAGGCGAATGTGGCGGAGATTGCCGCCACCTATCAGGCGGCATATCCTAATGCGAGGATTCTCTACGCTTCGGAAAAGGACTTTTCGACCGCCAACCGCGTGCGTTTCTTCAACAACATCAAGAACAATGACTACGATTGCGTCATCATGTCGCATGACCAGTTCGGCAAGATACCGCAGTCACCGGAATTGCAGCAGCGCATCCTGCAAGCGGAGCTTGACACGGTGGAAGAAAATCTCGAAGTCCTGCGACAGCAGGGCAAGAACGTGTCGCGGGCGATGCTGAAAGGATTGGAGAAACGCAAGCACAACCTTGAAGCGAAGCTGGAGAAAGTGGAACACGCCATCAAATCCCGCACGGACGACGTGGTGGACTTCAAGCAGATGGGTATCGACCACATCTTCATTGACGAATCGCACCAATTCAAGAACTTGACTTTCAACACCCGGCATGACCGTGTGGCGGGGTTGGGAAACCCGGAAGGGAGCCAGAAAGCCTTGAATATGCTCTTTGCCATACGAACCATACAGGAGCGCACTGGCAAGGACTTGGGGGCGACATTCCTTTCCGGCACGACCATTTCCAACAGCTTGACGGAATTGTATCTACTCTTCAAGTACCTGCGTCCAAAGGAATTGGAACGGCAGGATATCCGCTGCTTCGACGCATGGGCGGCGATTTTTGCCAAGAAGACGACCGACTTCGAGTTCAACGTGACGAACAATGTGGTTCAGAAAGAGCGTTTCCGCTACTTCATCAAAGTACCGGAGCTTGCCGCCTTCTACAACGAAATCACCGATTACCGCACGGCGGAGGACGTGGGTGTGGACCGTCCGAGCAAAAACGAGATACTGCACAACATACCTCCCACGCCCGACCAAGAGTATTTCATCAAGCAGCTGATGGAATTTGCGAAGACTGGCGACGCCACGCTGTTGGGCAGGTTGCCTTTGTCGGAAACGGAGGAAAAGGCGAAGATGCTCATCGCCACTGACTACGCGCGGAAGATGGCTTTGGATATGCGTATGATAGACCCCAATTACGAAGACCATCCCGACAACAAGGCGAGCCACTGCGCCAAGATGATAGCGGAGTATTACCATAAATACGACGCGCACAAGGGAACACAGTTCGTTTTCTCGGATTTGGGGACATACCAGCCGGGCGACGGGTGGAACGTGTACAGCGAGATAAAGCGGAAGCTGACGGAGGATTACGGCATACCGGCAAGCGAGGTGCGCTTCATTCAGGAGTGCAAGACCGACAAGGCACGCAAGGCGGTAATAGATGCCATGAATGCCGGAACGGTGCGTGTATTGTTCGGTTCCACCTCTATGCTTGGAACGGGTGTGAATGCACAGAAAAGGTGTGTGGCTATCCATCACCTCGATACGCCGTGGCGACCGTCCGACCTGCAACAGCGTGACGGACGGGGAGTTAGAGCCGGAAACGAGATTGCCAAGCATTTTGCCGGGAACAATGTGGATGTCATCATCTATGCCGTGGAGAAGTCGTTAGACAGCTACAAATTCAATCTGCTGCACTGCAAGCAGACGTTCATTTCTCAGCTCAAAAGCGGAGCGATGGGCGCACGTACCATCGACGAGGGAGCGATGGACGAGAAATCGGGCATGAACTTCTCGGAGTATATGGCATTGCTCTCCGGCAATACCGACCTGCTCGACAAGGCGAAATTAGAGAAGCGTATCGCCTCACTCGAAGGGGAACGCAAGTCGTTCAACAAGGGCAAGCGCGATTCTGAGTTCAAACTGGAATCCAAGACGGGAGAACTGCGCAACAACACGGCTTTCATTGAAGCCATGACGGAGGACTGGAACAGGTTTCTTTCTATTGCGCAGACGGATAAGGAGGGCAACCGCCTGAATGCCGTCAAAATGGACGGCGTGGATTCAACGGATGAGAAAGTCATCGGAAAGCGTTTGCAGGAGATAGCCAAAAACGCCACGACGGGCGGACTGTACAAGGCTGTCGGAGAACTTTACGGTTTTCCGATAAAGGTGGTCAGCGAGCGTATTCTCAAAGAGGGACTGGAGTTTACCGACAACCGCTTTGTGGTTGAGGGAAACTACAAGTACACTTACAACAACGGGCATTTGGCAATGGCTGACCCGGTAGCCGCCGCACGCAACTTCCTGAACGCTATGGAGAGGATTCCGTCCATCATCGACCAGTACAAGTCTAAGAACGAGGTGCTGGAAAAGGAGATTCCGCAGTTGCAGGAGATAGCGGGCAAGGTGTGGAAGAAGGAGGACGAGCTGAAACAGCTGAAGTCCGAACTTGCCGCGCTTGACCGCAAGATCCAGTTGGAACTTGCTCCACCTACACCGGAAGTCGCCGAAAAGGAGAGCGACGGGCAGGAGGTCAAGCCGGTTTCGGAAGGTGTACGGAACGTGCCGTCACAGCATACCGAGGAAGCTCCCCGGATTCGCAACCCAATGAATGAACGAAGTCCATCGGGCAATGAAATTGCCGACCGTGTCATCATCGGACGTCCGGGTTTTCAGTTAAAGAATGAAAACCGCCCGAAAGGGATAAAAATATAGAATTTTCATTGACTTGAAGAGCCATTTGGAGTGAAAACCGCTCCCAATGGCTTTATTTCTGAACAAAATCGAAGACTGGTTGAATTAAAATGCGTATCTTTGCAGATAGTTATAACACAAATGATTAAAATACAGAATGGCTAATTTCAACCCATATATAGATAAGATTGACATAGAGTTTTGGCGTGAACTTTGCACCAAAGAGGGTAAGCTATGCCATTATAAAAAAGGGGAATATTTTCTTCAGCGCGGAAAAAGTCCTAAATATTTCGGTTTCATTGAATCCGGGCATTTCAAATATACCATAATTGATACAGATGGAAACGAACATATCACAGGTTTGGCATTATGTAATACCTTAGCAGGAGATTTTTATAGTTCAATTGGGAATGAATTGTCTTTGGTTGATCTTAAAGCAATGACTGATGCGGATGTGTGGATTTGTAGTACCAACTTTTTTAGGCAGCTTCTGAAAGAAAATATAGAATTACGCTGTTTTATAGCAGAAGAATTATTCCGTCAAACCCATGGTCGTTATCTTAACCTCTATCGACAATCACCCAAAGAACGATATTTGGAACTGATAGAACGCTGTCCTGATATACTGCAAGATATAACACTCAAAGGCTTGGCATCATATCTGCAAATCACACCGACGTACCTTAGTCGTATCCGTAAGGAAATCACTTTTGACAAGGAATAGTATATCCAAATATAAATGTCTATAGGCAACTCTCAAACCAGTTTGAGAGTTGTTTTATTTTATACCTGTACTTTTGCTGAAAAATTTTATCAGTAAAAATATGAAACGTATTATATTCATTCTATTTATACTTACAAGTGTTATTGATATACACTCTCAAAACCAATTTCAACTGACAGGAGAGATTTATACCACTAAAAACAACCCTGTTCCCGATGCTGTCGTGGTTCTAAGAGATTCACTGGATAATACAGCATATAACATTGTATACTCAGACAGTTTGGGACGATTTTCTGTTCTCTCTCCAGATAAACGTGCAAACCAATTATTGGTCAGTTGTTTGGGGTATAAACAGTTCATTTGTCCTTTTTCCATGAATACAAACCGTTTGAAAATTGTTTTGGAAGAGGATAGTCGCATAAAATTGGACGAAGTGATAGTAAAAGGCGTAAGGCAACGTGTCAAAATGGGAAATGACAGATTGGTGTATAATATGGATACCAATCCTTTTAGTAATGACAATGCGTTGGAGGCCTTTAAGTATGTTCCGTTCATAGCTTCAGACGGGCAACGCTTTTCTATTATAGGTAAAAGTAATACTAAGATTTATGTGAATGGAAGGGAAAAGAAACTAAGCCCTGATGCTGTGAGTGATTATCTGAAAGGATTACCGGCTGATCGGATAAAAAGCATAGAGGTCATCCACTCTCCCAACAGTTCTTTTCGAGGGGAAGGTAATTTCGGCATTATCAACATCCAATTAAAGCAAAAGGAAGATGAAGGATTGCAAGGTTCGTTATCCGCACAAGTATGGCGAACACATTACATGAAAGAACGCGGCAATTTGAACCTGATGTACCACAAGAACAAATTAACACTAAATTGTGTCGTTGGCTTCTCTAATCAAAGTGACTGGAAGAAAGATGAAACAGAAAGTTTGCTAAAAGAAACCGCTACTACAACATGGCAGAATAGCAAAATAACCGGATTTACCCGACGTGCAAACGGAACCGTAGATTGGATATACCAACTCTCGGATAAGGATGAATTGGGAGGCAACTTCAATTTCTCTTATTCCAAACTTGACTGGACTGACAAAGGACGATTAAAACAGACGGATGCAGACAGGAAAGATATATTGAACGTACAGCATGATAACGATTTGGAACGCAACAGGACTGATGCAGGGGTTAATTTATTTTATCAACACCGCTTTAATCAACAAGGGCAAGTGTTGAATATTGATATGGATTATATCCATAGCCGGAACAAACAGTTTGTATGGAATCGTATGGACAATTTGGATGATAACCTGCAATATCTTTCACCTTATAATTATTATCAGGAAATTGTGCCTCAGAGTAGTGATGTATGGTCGGGTAAAATAGAATACAAGCAAAGCGCAGGTAATAACCTATTAATAGCAGGTTTAGACAGTTACTATTCAATGATTGACAATAAAGACGCTTTTATGCAAGGTACAAATGACGGCTATGTGAAAGATGACAGACTAAGCAGCCATTTTGCATTGGAAGAATGGACTTCTGCCCTGTTTGCCAGTTGGAAAAGAGCATGGACTTCCAGCCTTTCAACCCGTTTGGGCTGTCGATTGGAATATACAGACTATACTATCCGACAATACTCATTGGAAGAAAAGTCGAAGAATAATTTTGTAAGGGTATTGCCCAATCTGTATATCAACTACCGGTTATCACCCAATCATGTGTTCTCATACATTTTTTCCAATCGAATGGAACGTCCGGCATTTTCTTTGTTTAATCCGTTTAAGGTTTATACATCTGCGACAAGCTATACGACCGGAAATGCAAAATTGAAACCGGAAATTATGTATGGACAGACTTTGCAATATCAATTCTTCAAACGATATATTTTTCAGGCAACCTATCAGCGTGTGAATAATCAGATTTATGAACTGACGTTTGCTACAGATGACAACATACAGGTGACCACTCCTGTTAATGCGGGGTGGTTCGAGTATGTCATGCTTGCATTGAATACAAATACCTCTTATTTAAAGGAGTATGCCAATTTGGATGTAACGGTTTCTTATTTGTGGCAGCGTATGAATGACATTGAATATGAGAACACCTATACCAAAGGGTATCATAATGGTGTGTTTCAAATAGATTTGAACAACAACTTTACTTTGTCAAAACAGCATAAAATCTCGTTTGATATGAATGTGTCGTACAATACTAAAGATGTTTCTTTCTATACCGAAACTCCAATGAAACTCTATCTGTATGGGCAATTGAAAAAACGTTTCAAGGCGTGCCAATTATCCTTATATGGTTTTTGTAACCTATATATGTATGACGGAAAGATGACAACACATTGGCAGAATAAGTATGAAACCGATAATATACAACGTATCAGTCTAATTAAAGGGGAACCTATCGGTGTCGGTCTTCGTTTCAACTACTATTTTGGGAACAAGAAAGTGAATGGAACAAATGAGCGTAAAACTTCCGGTTCAGAGGCGAAGAGAAGGTTATAATTAAAAATCCATGTATAATATCAAATTAAAAAATTGGATAATATGAACTATCAACTTAAATTGTGGAGCATGATATTGCTTCTAAGTATTGGACTATTGGCGAGTTGCAGTGATGACGACAATGATACTGAGCCAACATTGACCGCTTCGGAACTGTTACAAACGACTTGGAATGCTTGTGTTTGCGATTATGATGCAGAAGGGATGGAGGTCGTAAACGAAGAATCTCTGATTGTGGAATTTCTTACTGAGACGCAGGGCAAAAGTATCAATGGTGAAGGCAGTGGTTATCCTTCAGAAGTAAATGATTTGTTCTATCACATTGATTGTAGAATCATCACTTTCAAGAACAGTGCTTTGGTTGGCAATTGGACGGTGATTGAAAAGTCTAAAAACACGATTGTGCTTCAGTCCTATCGACCGGAAAAATCAGTGGCGACATTGAACAAACAGTATTAGTATGATGAGTATTCTCAAAAACACACAAACTACAATCAGAGCAATGGGTTGTTGTTTGCTCCTTTTTGCGATGTCATGCAAACAGGCTTCAATACTGTATCGGGAAAACGGTTGGTATCTTATCACAGACGGACGGAAAGATAGTCTTGCAAATAGCCCGATTATAACCGTCAAGGATTTTGCGACATTGGAACTTATCTCTGATGATTATGGCATACGAGTTATATCAGGAAGAATAAATAAGCAGAAACAAAAAGTTTGGGCAGATGCTACGGAACAAGCTGTTGGACAGCGAATAGCTTTTGTATTCAATGATACGGTTATTACCGCCCCGAAGATCAATGCAAGAATAGAAAGTGGTAATTTCCAAATCAGTAATCCACATGGATATGATTTGAAGAGCATATATCAGCAGTTAGAGCATGAAATTCGGAATGGTGTAAAATAACTTATAAATCAACTCGTTGGTTGAATTAAATTTGTAAATATTTATAAATTTAATTCAACCAACGAGTTGATTAATGATGCGAGTTCAACTAAAACATAGCGGTCTTGTAGTTTCTTATGAAACAGTCTATCGAAACAAAAAATATCCGTGCGTTGACTTCCGCAGGCTATCTACTAATAGCTTTGCTGGTAGGCGGCATCATGTACATATGGCTTGGCGAATGGCGAGACATGGAGGAATTGGAAGCCAAAAACCGAGAAATCGACGAATTTCGAAAAGAGGTAAACAATATTCATATTCATTTGATAGAGTTTTCTCTATTGGGTGAAACGATATTGGAATGGGATGATAAGGATTTAGGACTTTACCATGCCCGGCGTATGTCAATAGACAGTATGCTCTGCCGTTTCAAAGCTACCTATCCGGCAGAGCGTATCGACAGTGTACGCCATCTTCTCGAAGATAAGGAACGGCAGATGTGCCAAATTGTTCAGATACTTGAGCAGCAACAAGCCATCAACGATAAGATAACCAGTCAAGTACCTGTAATCATGCAGAAGAGTGTGCAGGAACAGCCCAAGAAGTCCAAGCGCAAGGGTTTCTTGGGCATCTTTGGCAAAAAGGAAGAAGCGAAACCAACTGCGACTACTACGATGCTCCGTTCCCTTAATCGGAATATGATAGCTGAACAACAGGCACATAGCTGCCGTTTGTCGGAACACGCCGATAGTCTTGCTACACGAAATGCGGAACTCAACAGACAACTGCAAGGACTGGTAGTTCAAATAGACGAGAAAGTTCAAGCAGACTTACAGAAACGGGAAGCGGAAATAGCCGCCATGCGTGAAAGGTCTTTTATTCAGATAGGTGGCTTGACAGGATTCGTTGTTTTGTTATTGATAATCTCTTACATAATTATCCACCGAAATATCACCCGTATCAAACGATACAAACGAGAAACTGCGGATTTAATCGGACAACTCCAAAAATCGGTTGAACAGAACGAGGCACTGATAAATTCTCGCAAGAAAGCTGTGCATACCATCATCCATGAACTGCGCACACCTTTAACCGCAATAATCGGTTATACCGCGTTGATGGAAAAAGGGAATGATGCGGATAAAAAAGAGCGATATGTCCGTAATATCCGGCAATCCTCCGACCGTATGCGCGAAATGCTCAACACCCTGCTGAGTTTCTTTCGGCTGGACAATGGCAAGGAGCAGCCGAATTTCTCTCCTTGCCGGATTTCGGCAATCACGCACATTCTTGAAACGGAGTTTAAGCCAATCGCCATGAACAAGGGGCTGGCTCTTACCATAACCAATCAGACGGATACAGTCGTCCTGACCGATAAGGAACGTATCCTGCAAATCGGCAACAACCTGCTGTCAAACGCCATCAAGTTCACGGAGAACGGTGGCGTTTCTCTGACAACGGACTATGATAACGACGTCCTGAAACTTATCGTCAAAGATACGGGTACAGGTATGACCGAAGAGGAACAACAACGGGTATTCGGTGCGTTCGAGCGTCTGGCAAACGCCGCCGCAAAAGACGGCTTCGGATTGGGACTGTCCATCGTTCAGCGTATCGTGTCAATGCTCGGCGGCACGATACAGTTGGAGAGCGAGAAAGGCAAAGGCAGCCGTTTCACGGTGGAAATACCCATGCATACAGCCGGGGAACTGCCGGAAAGGATAAATCAGACACAGATTCATCATGACCGTACATTCCACGATGTCATCGCCATCGACAATGACGAGGTGTTACTATTGATGTTGAAAGAAATGTATGCACAGGAAGGCGTACACTGCGACACCTGCACCGATGCTGCGGAACTGATGGAAATGATACGCCGGAAAGAATACAGCCTGTTGCTTACCGACCTGAACATGCCGGAGATCAACGGCTTTGAGCTGCTGGAACTGCTACGCACCTCCAATGTGGGCAATTCAAAGACTATCCCGGTAGTCGTGACAACCGCTTCGGGCAGTTGCAGCAAGGAGGAACTTATGGAACGTGGATTCGCCGGTTGCCTGCTCAAACCGTTCTCCATATCGGAACTGTTGGAGGTTTCAGACAAATGCGCCATGAAAGGCAACCGGAATGAAAAGCCGGATTTCACCTCCCTGCTGTCCTACGGCAATGAAGCCGTCATGCTGGAGAAACTGATAACGGAAACTGAAAAGGAAATGCAGTCGGTCAGGAATGCAGAACAACGGAAAGACCTTCAGGAGCTGGACGCACTTACACACCACCTGCGAAGTTCGTGGGAGATACTCCGTGCTGACCAACCGTTAAGGGAACTATACAAATTGCTTCATAGCGATGGCACACCTGACGATAAAACAATTGGCAATGCCATAAAATCCGTACTGGATAAGGGTTCGGATATCATCCGGCTGGCAAAAGAAGAAAGGAGAAAATACGAAAATGGATAATACAAAAATCATCGTTGTGGAGGACAACATCGTGTATTGCGAGTTTGTCTGCAACCTGCTGGCACGCGAGGGATTCCGCACCGTGCAGGCTTTCCACCTCTCGACCGCGAAGAAATATCTGCAACAGGCCGCAGACGGGGACATCGTGGTTTCCGACCTGCGCCTGCCCGACGGCAACGGTATCGACCTGTTGCGCTGGATGCGCAAGGAGGGTATGACGCAGCCGTTCATCATCATGACCGACTATGCCGAAGTGCATACGGCGGTTGAAAGCATGAAACTCGGTTCGCTGGACTATATCCCCAAGCAGCTTGTAGAAGACAAACTCGTCCCTCTGCTACGGAACATATTAAAAGAACGGAATATCGGACGAAGCCGTATGCCCCTGTTCTCGCGTGACGGCTCGGCGTTCCAAGCCATCATGAAGCGGATAAGGCTGGTAGCCCCCACCGACATGAGCGTGCTGATATTCGGGGAGAACGGCACGGGCAAGGAGCATATCGCCCACCTGCTGCACGACAAGGGCAAGCGGGCAGGAAAGCCGTTTGTGGCTGTGGACTGCGGTTCGCTCACCAAAGAGCTTGCGCCGTCGGCTTTCTTCGGACACGTCAGAGGGGCGTTCACGGGTGCGGACAGCACAAAGAAAGGTTATTTCCATGAAGCGGAAGGCGGCACGTTGTTCTTGGACGAGGTGGGCAACCTCACACCGGAAACCCAGCAGATGCTTCTGCGAGCCATACAGGAACGGAGATACCGTCCGGTAGGTGACAGAGCTGACCGTAGTTTCAATGTCCGCATCATCGCCGCCACCAACGAGGATCTGGAGAAGGCGGTCCATGAAAAGCGTTTCCGGCAGGACCTATTATATCGTCTGCACGACTTCGAGATAACCGTCCCGCCGTTGCGCGACTGTCAGGAGGACGTCATGCCGCTGGCTGAGTTCTTCCGTGAGATTGCAAATCAGGAACTGGAATGCGGTGTCATCGGTTTTGACGGAGAAGCTCGCAAGACATTGCTGACCCATGCGTGGCCGGGCAATGTCCGCGAGCTTCGTCAGAAAATCATGGGCGCGGTGTTGCAGGCACAGACGGGACTTGTCATGAAAGAGCATCTGGAACTTGGGATAACCGAAACAACCTCAGTTGTCGGCTTTTCCCTACGCAATGACGAGGAAGATAAAGAGCGGATTATACGTGCTTTGAAGCAGGCTGACGGTAATCGGAAGGTTGCCGCCGAACTGCTCGGAATAGGACGTACAACACTGTATAACAAACTGGAAGAATATGGATTGAAATACAAAATTGAGCAATCATAGCCCGCAATTCACTGAAAATGGCTATATTTGCATGACATATTAGAAGGTAACGGCGATTGGAATAGCCTTTTGCCGCCTATATATAACATAAGACCGCAAGGCGTTTCAAGCGTAAATCTGGTAAATTGAAACTGAAAGAGACTAATTGCGTGATGCTTGTGCTATGCCTACGCATAGCGTGCATTCACGTATTTCTTTCAGGGGCTTTACCAGAGCCTGCGCTTGAAGTAGTGTGAATTGCACGCTACTTTTTTGCCCTTGCCTAACGAAAGGAAACGATAATGGGTAAAGTACAGATTCTTGCCGTCCTCACGATGGACGGATGTCAAAGCTCCGAGTTATATTGCAAAGCGTATAAGGAACTGCGCCTTGAAGATTGCGGTATCAACGAGATAAGGGAAAACGCCCTTTATCATATCACCCCAGATTATTCCATTTCCATGCTTGACGAATGGCGGAAATCCACAACAAACATCTGCTATCTGGCGGAAGTCACCTCTGAAAATGCGGACTACATCAACGGGCTGCTGCGTATGCGCGTGGTGGATGAAATCATACTTTACACCATTCCTTTCATTGCCGGAACGGGAAAGCGTTTCTTCCAGTCCGCATTGCCACAGGAACAGTGGAGGCTTATCTCACAGAAAGCATACCGCAACGGAGTGGTCCGCCATATCTACAAAGCGTGTGTCTGATGTCCATAAAGTGGACAAAAGTTCAGAAAATGAACACTTTGAGTTGAGCGAAAATCCTGTCGGATAAATAAAATTAAAAATATCACTCTGAAATCCAGCGCATTGTGAAAACAGCGCCGGATTTTTTGCTTTTTGGTCGCGGTTTTTGCCATTCATATCATGTGAGCATACCGAAAAACAGAGTGTAAAATTTCAAAATTGACAGG
>ULUY01084604.1_pt1 | contig 16156 bp, 9 predicted proteins | sample 1959031 | NCBI WGS metagenome assembly ULUY01 (sample SAMEA4835774, study PRJEB28245) | human gut metagenome | biome: gut microbiome; material: fecal sample | place: Denmark | collected 2008
GTGGACAGTACGTTTTGTACGGTGGGGTCGGCTAATCTGAATAGCAGGAGCTTGAAGTTCGACTATGAAGTGAACGCTTTTATCGTCGATTCCTGTACGACTCGCGAATTACAGTCTATTTTCGAAGCAGACAAACATCATTCTACGTTACTCACTCCGGAGAATTGGAAAAAGCGGCGCTCTTTCGGACGCCGCTTTATGGGATGGTTCTACCATCTTCTCATTCCCCTGATTTGATTTTTACATTCAGCTTTCCGGTTCCGGTTGGAGAATGTCCCGCATCAGGCTGATTTCCAAATCGTTCAATCCGTGTAGGAGCAATTCTTTCCGGTCTTCGTCAAAGGGGGATAGCAAAGGCTGTGTCGTATCCTTCCTTTTGCTGCGGTAGAGTTGGAGGTAGTTCCGGTAATAGGCGATGGCTTCCGTCGTTTGTTTCAGGCACCATGCCGTATGTCCGGCATTGAGATAGTCTTCCCATGTCACCTTATCTTGTTGCAGTATTTTCCGGTAGTACTTGTCTGCCTGTTCCAGACGTCCCATCTTGAAGTTGCACCAGGCGATGGCTCTCCACGACGGTACCACCCTTTCCCCTTTGTATTCCAATTCATAAAAACGTTGGGCGGCTTCTTCGTAGCGTTCGAGCTGCATCAGGCATAATCCGATTTCTGAAATCAGGCGGGTGTCGCCCGGGTTCATCTCTTCCAAGCCCTTCAGGCAGTCGAGTTCCTGCTCATAGCGTCCCAAGGCGGAATAACACAGAAACATTTGTTTCAGAATCCATTCATTGTCCGGACTCAACAGGTCGGCTTGTTGATAATAGTATATGGCCTTGCTCGGCCGGTCGGTGTGCTGATAGCAAAAGGCCACTTTTTGTAGCGTTTCGGCATCTGCCGTTTCGTGTTTGAGCGCCTCTTCCATGTAGGCAATGGCATCCTGGTAATATTCCCTTTTCATAAGGAATGAGGCCATCTCGCGCAAGTAAGCCGGTGTTTTCAACATGCTTTCCAATACCGTATAACGGGTGAACAACTGGTCTCTTTTGAACGGGTCGTCGAACTGTGCCTTACGCGGATGAAGTTTAAAGAAACGGTACAAATCCTGCAAATAGCTACGGTAGACGGAACCGATGTTCATGCTTTTCTTGGCTACATCCCGGAGACCTTCTTCGTTGCCTTCTATCTGTGAACCGATTTGGGAAATCATCATATCCCGTTGCGAAGGGGCTATTTGGTTGAGCATCATGCAAAGCGAATATTTGTCCGATTCGCAGAAGTTACCGGCCTCCATAAGCATCTGTATCGGATTGTGCCGTATACCCGGGGGGAAGATGCTTTTCACTTCCGGCCGCCGTTTGTTGAATGGTGTGAACCAGTGTGCGACGGATTGGAAGAACGAGAAGCCTTTGAGCGCGGAGAAGGTTCCCAAGTTGATGTCTATCCCTTCCTTACCCATGGCAATGATTTCTTTCATGTTGTCGGCCAACTGTTTGTTGCCCCGCATCTTTTCCCATTCCGCATTCGGTTCTCCACGCAAGGCCTTCGCCAAATCTTCCTCCATTTGCTCGAATCCCATTTTATTGCGTTGGTAGTTCCGGCTTCTGAGCAAATCGGGAAAGATTTCATTTTGCAATTTCCTTTCGGCCTTAGCCGTTTCCAGACTGAGCAGGAATTGCTGTTGCAGGAGGATGAGTTCCCCTTTGAGGTGTTCGTCCTGTGCCAGCAATGATAGTCCGTCCGAGAGGTCGGGATAGTAGACAAAGCGCTTTTCGTATTGCATGTAGGTCCACACGGCGGCCGTCATGGCCCGTGCGCGGACTTTTGTATGTTCCGTCCGGCAGAAATGAAGCAAGAGGCGGTATTTTTGCGGGTCGAAATATCGTTGTATGTTCAGCATGACGGCACTGACGAGCAAGGCTTGTTCGTCGGTTTCCTGCTTCTCTATGAAATTTTTCAGTTTTTCCGCGTCGGCTACATGGAAAAGAGGAGCGGTCCAGATATACTCGAACAGCCTGTCGTATACGTTGTAGAAACTGTTTTCCTCAGCTTCTCCCGTAGAGGTATTTCCTTGGTTCTCTGACAATTTTTCCCGTAATAAATCAGCCGTTTCGAGCCATTGGTCGAAAGAGGCCGTCTGGTCGGCGTCACAGCGATTGTACGTTTCCGCGTACAGGTCGTTTTCGTAACGGACATGGTAGAGCCGTGCGGACTTGTCGAGCAACGTGAACGCTCGGTGGGTCAGGTTGCGGTGGACAAGGGCCTGTTGAGGGTCCGTGCCTCCCTGTGATATGAACGTGAGCATCATGCCATAGTCCTGTTGTACGGATTCCAGTTCACGGTTCAGTTCCGGATTCTCGGTATTGAACAAAATCCCCCGGATACAGTTCAGGGCGTCGTGCATGCGGCGTGAGGTGAGTGCCTCTACGGCATCTTGATAAAGAAGTTCAAAGCTTTTCCTATCCATAAGTTTAAGGGATGAATGGTGTGTGGATGAGCGTGTCGCCCGTATATTCAGGCGTAATCAAATGTCGGTAAGTCAAGAAACGGAGAGCTGTGGCCACGTTGCCTTTTTCCGCCTTTTGGGCTTGAGGATAAGCCGGTATTTTCAGGGAATCTATCGTTTCCGGTTCTACAGGGTAGCCGAGCAGGATGTTCCGTATGCTGTCCGTTTGTTCCTTACGGTTGATTTGTTCCACGGCTTTGTTGTAGCCTTGCAGCAGCAAGCGCATTTGTTCCGATTTCCTTTTGTCGGTCACGGCGTCGGACGATACCATGAAAGCCATGAGCCGCATGTGTGGCCTCCGGCTGTCGTAGATGCTCCTATGGCCTTTCAGCTTGGCTTGTGTGACATACGGTTCGGGAAGGAAAGCCGCATCTATCGTGGCATTGTTCAGCATGTCGTACCGGAGCCGGATGTCGTTGATTTGGGGATGGTAGACCGTGGACGGTTCCAGACGTGCCTGCCCGATGACCGTGTCTAACAACAGGTCTGTCACCGAGTGGCGGGCCATGGCCACCATCCGTTCCTTTAGATGCTTGATCTGTCGTATGCGTCTGCTTTTGGCCGTCAACAATTCATGATGTCCGTCCGCCTGCATGAATACGTACAGGCCGGTGCCTTTGCTTTGCATCCATGCCGCACGAATCAGATCCGTGTAGGACACGTCCACGTGTCTGCGGGCGAAAGCCGTATCACAGTCCATTTGGGCATTGAAAGTTTGCAGGCGGATGTCCAGGCCTAATTCTTTGAACAGTCCGCACCGCTGGGCATAGTAGAACGGCAGGCAGTCCAAGGTCGGCATCAAGGCCACCTTAAGGGCTAAGGAATCTTGACGCGTTTTCCCGGTCTGCGAGGTAGCCGTATCGTTCTGTCCGGAATGGCATCCGCACACGATACCTAACAAGAGGAGTAGGGGAATTAACTTCTTCATGGAGTTTTGGAATGAAGAAGGGCAACCCGTATGCACAAGTCGCCCTTCGTATTTCAGAATGTCCGCCGGGACGGATTAACCTTTGATGGCTGCGATACCCGGAAGGATCTTGCCTTCGATGGCTTCGAGCAGAGCACCGCCGCCCGTAGAAATGTAAGAAACCTGGTCGGCCATGCCGAATTTGTTGATACATGCTACGGAATCACCACCACCGATGAGTGAGAATGCACCGTTTTTGGTAGCTTCGGCAATAGCTTCGGCAATGGCGCGCGAACCGGCTGTGAAGTTATCGAATTCGAATACGCCGGCAGGACCGTTCAACAGAATCGTCTTGGCTCCCTTGATGGCTTCGGCAAAAGCTTTCTGAGTAGCCGGACCTGCGTCCAGACCTTCCCATCCTTCAGGAATGTCGTTAGCCGGAACCACTTGTGTGTGTGCGTCATTGGCAAAAGCATCGGCAGCCACGCAGTCCGTACCCAATACGAGGTTTACGCCTTTGGCCTTCGCCTTTTCGATGATATCGAGAGCCAACTGCAATTTGTCGTCTTCGCAGATAGAGTTACCGATCTTGCCGCCCTGGGCTTTGGCAAAAGTATAAGTCATACCGCCGCACAGAATCAGGTTGTCCACCTTGTCCATCAGGTTTTCGATGATACCGATTTTGGTAGAAACCTTAGAGCCGCCCATGATGGCCGTGAACGGACGTTTGATGTTGCTCAATACGTTGTCTACAGCGTTCACTTCTTTCTCCATCAGATAGCCGAGCATCTTGTTGTCGGCATCGAAATAGTCGGCGATGACAGCCGTAGAGGCATGTTTGCGGTGAGCCGTTCCGAACGCGTCGTTTACGTAGCAGTCTGCGTATGAAGCCAATGTCTTGGCAAACTCTTTCTGAGAAGCCTTCATGGCCTTTTTGGCATCTTCGTAAGCAGGGTCTTCCTTGTCGATGCCTACAGGTTTGCCTTCTTCTTCAGGATAGAAGCGGAGGTTTTCCAACAACAGCACTTCGCCCGGTTTCAATGCTGCGGCAGCGTCAGCGGCCTTGGCGCAATCGGGAGCGAATTTTACGGCTACGCCCAATTTTTCTGAAACGGCGTCTACAATCTGGCTCAAAGAAAACTTCGGGTTCACTTTGCCTTTCGGCTTGCCCATGTGGCTCATGATGATGAGCGCACCGCCGTCGGCGAGGATTTTCTTCAGCGTAGGCAATGCTCCGCGAATACGGGTATCGTCTGTAATCTTACCGTTCTCATCCAAGGGGACATTGAAGTCCACACGTACGATTGCCTTCTTGCCGGCAAACTTGTAATTGTCAATAGTCATAATTTTAAATCTTTATTTAAAGGTTTTCTGTCGTTTCCTTCTTAATATAATGCTTTTACAGCACTGCAAAATTATACTTTTCCGTCCATATTTGCAAGAAAGCAGACCCTTTATTTGCAGAGGACGGGTTACGTTTTCACGCGGTGTTTCCGCCCGTCATGCCACGGGTTGTTTACGGTTGGGCGGAAGGGCGTGCCGCTCCGTGGGTACGCAGGTAATGTCGGCATATCATTTTCAGTCCGCAGACCTCGCATTTGGGCGTACGTGCCGTGCAGGTATAGCGTCCGTGCAGGATGAGCCAGTGGTGGGCTTTGGGGATAATGGGATCGGGAAAATAGCGTACCAGTTGCTTTTCCACGCTGTAAGGCGTGGTACAAGTGTCCGGGACGAGTCCGATGCGGTGGCTCACGCGGAACACATGAGTGTCTACGGCCATGGCGGCTTTTTCAAACACGACGGCTTGGATGACATTGGCCGTCTTACGTCCTACGCCGGGCAGCTTGACCAACTCATCCAAATCGGAAGGAACCTCGCTGTGGTAGTTTTCCACCAGCATGCGCGCCATCCCTACCAGATGCTTGGCTTTGTTGTTGGGATAACTCACGCTACGGATATATTCATAAATGGTTTCCGGCGTGGCGGCGGCCATGGCTTCCGGAGTGGGGTAGTCGCGGAAGAGCGGAGGGGTAATCATGTTGACCCGTTTGTCCGTACATTGGGCGGAAAGTATGACTGCTACCAACAGTTGGAACGGGTCGTGGTAGTGCAGTTCGGTTTCAGCCACGGGGATTGCTTGTTCAAAATAAGCAATGACGCGGTCATAGAGTTCTTGCTTTTTCATTTTCTCTTGCTATTTACAGGCAAAAACAGGGCAAACCGAATGCCGTGAAGCTGGCTTCAGATTGCCGGAATACAGCCTATTTCGTGCAAAAGTAAGGAAAATATGCGAGGCTTGCTACTTTGCGGAACGGAAAAAACTGCATGATAGTCTAATTCTTTACAAAAAACAGGACGCAAGAGGTTCCCGTACGAACGTCTGGAGGTCGTAAAAACGTTTGGCTGAGATTGACTTTTCAATCTCAGCCAAATGATTTTTCATTCGGCGCAGAAATATTTTCTGTTCTGCTGAGGCAAATTTTATGTTGTTATTTGATTGAAAATCAGGAGTATGAAAGATGGCCTGTATTTCTCCTTTTTACGGGTCTGGACGAAAGGAAAAAGATAGACACAGATTCAACTCCGGTTCATCGCCTGTAAGGTTGTTCCGTATTCTTCTATTTGTGAGAAGTATTTCCAGTGCTTGTCTTGTTTGTATTTCTCTGTGGAACCTTGCGGGACGTGGAGCCGGCAAACGTTGAACCTGATGCCTCCGAAGGTGTCGGCACGGATGGAAGCCGGTTCCGCAGCTTGGCAATAAACGGTTTTCAGACCGGCACAGCCGTAAACGGCTTTTTCGCCCATCATATAAAGTGAAGACGGAAGGTGGAGTTCTTTCAGTACGAAGCAATTCATGAGGCATTTGGACGGAATGACTTCGCATCCCTCCAATATACGCAGGACGGAAAGGCTGTGGGGAAGGTAATAGTTTGTTTCCTTTCCCGTTTCGTTATCCTGGCTTATTTTCCGCATCTCGATGTCGGGGGTAGTCCCGAAGAGTTCGCCGAAGTTGGAGAAGGTGACCGGAGTGCCGCAGGTCGGAAAAGGGACGGTCAGAGTCTTTAGCGAGCGGCAGCCTGAGAATATGTGTTTGCCTAAATGATGTACGGAAGGAGGAATGGTTATTTGTTCCAACGCATGGCAGTCGGCGAAAACGCGGTCGCCGATATGGACGATTTTGTCCGGAATGTCGATACGTGTAAAGCTGTTGCATCCTTCGAATGCGGAATTGCCGAGATAGACCACGGAAGAGGGCAGCGAGACAGAAGGGAGGGAAATACAGCCGGTAAAACTGTTGCTTTTGAGTTGCAGCAGTCCCTCGGGGAGCTTTACTTCCGTCAGGCTTTTGCAATCGGCAAACACTTGGCTTCCCAGCAGGATGGCATTGTCGGGTATGGATATGCGGTTAAGGCCGTGGCAAGAACAGAAAGCGGCTTTACCTATACTTTTGAGTGTGGTGGGCAAGGTGAGTTCCTGCAAGTGGTAACAATGCGCAAAAGCGTAGTCCTTGATGTGTTTCACTCCTTCGGGCAGAAGAACGGAGGGCAGACTTTTACAATAGGCGAAGGCGTGCTGTCCTATGCCTGTCAGTGTGTCCGGAAGTTGGACGCTCGACAGCGACTTGCAGTAACTGAAGGCCTGGAAGCCGATGTAAGTGATACCGTGGGCGACGACCACTTTCCGGATATGGTTCAGATGGCTTTCCCACGGAACTTCTTTTTCGCCGAAGAAATCGTAAAGGGGGCCTGTGCCGGTGATGCGGAGTTCTCCGTTTTCCGGATTCAGGTTCCATTGAGCATGATCTCCGCATGAACCGGAATACGATTCGTGAGAGGATGATTCTAGCCTTTTGGGAAAGAATATTTGTGAAAGGATGTTTTTGACTTTAACCATTTGTCTATGCTGATTTGATTTATATTCCATCATTTATTGCCCGTTATATATTTGTGGAGAAAAAGGGATTAAGAGTAGAAGGCAATACTTGATATAAATATTGCGCAGCTTCCATCCCGTTTTTCTAATGTTGAGGTCCTGAGAAAACCCTAAGTCTGGAAAAACGGGAATGGAAGCCTGCGCATAACACAGGCATCCACCCGCACTTTCTCATCAGACTTGTTTTTGAAATTTCTCAGGTTTCAACATTGATAAGAATATGCAGTAAATGCAATTTTGTATCCACAAAGAGGATGCGTCCCGACGCTCCGGTCTACATCACATCGGCAAAATTAAACATTTTTTCTCTAATAGGATGAAAAAGATAAGGAAATTTTTTATGCGGATAAAAATAGTGAAAAATCCAAAGGCCGTTACAGGGAACTTTGGATTTTCCACAGGAGGGGGATGACCTGCGGCAATGGACTGAAATGATAGAGGTTTAATATTCAGTCTTGTCTGCCGTGTTGCGCCATAGGTCGAAAGCTGCGATGGCTTCTTCGGGCAGCAGTTCTTCCATGGCTTTCTTGCGGTTTTGACGGGGGAGAGCCAGTTCTTCGTAGATAAAGGAATCGTCGAATCCGATGTCGGCTGCGTCGTCCTTATTGTTACCGTAGTATATTTTGTCGAGGTGCGCCCAGTATATGGCACCGAGACACATCGGGCAAGGCTCGCAGGATGTGTATATTTCGCAACCGCTAAGGTCGAAGGTGCCTAGTCGGCGGCAGGCTTCGCGAATGGCGCTGACTTCCGCATGAGCCGTCGGGTCGTTGTGGGCAGTCACCCGGTTTACTCCGGTTGCGACGATTTCATCTCCTTTTACGATGACGGCGCCGAACGGGCCTCCGCCGTTTTTTACGTTTTCTACTGAAAGCTCAATGGCTTTGCGCATAAATTCTTTGTTTCCCATACGCTTTGTTTTTAGTATGTTGTGAGTGAAAAGAGAGGAACGGTATTTACGGGTTCTTCCTCCGCTTTTTGGGAATGAATACCCGAAATACGTCCCGCCACGTGTTGAAGTCCCGTTTCAGTCCGATTCCGACACCTTGAGTGGTCAGCGACGATTTGGTGAAGTAGCGGTCGTTGGTTTTGCTGTATGCTTTCAGGCTTACGTTTCCGCTTGGGGTCAGCAGCCACTGCAGGTCGAAGTCGCCGATGAAGTTACCGTTCGGATTGGTGCTGTTGTCCCGGTAACCGAAATTTCCGTTGATGAGCAGGCGGTTGTTGAGCAGCCGTCCGGAGAGCAGTCCTTCTACGTCCATGTCGCTCCATCCCGTTTCGCCCGTGCTGAGGTTCGTCCCGATGTTCCAGTTGCTGTTGTTGCCGAGCAGCGTGGAAAGCATTTGGTTGAGTTGCCCGCTCAGAGTAGAGGACAACAATGACTTCATGGCCACGGAGGATTGGCTTTGTTCCGTGTTGCTGTAATCGTAAGTGTAGAAACGCCCGATACCGAGGAGGTAAATCACCTGCATGTTTTTTTCTTCTTCCGTGCTGATGAGGCTGCGCACCATCTGTTTCTCGTCTTCATTGACGTTGGGCAGGTCGAAGTCGAAACTGATCTGAGGAGACTGTGCCTTTCCGCCGAGGTTCATCAGGCAGTTCACGCGTACGTTGTTTTGGCTGAAGGTAGAGCGTGCGCTCAGGTCGTTCAGCGATACGGAGGGTACGGTGTAGACGGCTTGCAGGTTGAGGTCGGCTTGGACGGGCGGACCACCGAATACGATGGTGCCGCCGGGGTTGAAAATAAAGTCCTTGCGAATGACGTCCTGCAACGAGAGCTTATAAATGCCATGGTCTATGGTGTACGTGCCATACATGGTGAAGTCTCCTTTATTATAATAGTTGGCGCGGATGTTTCCGTGTCCGTTCAGGGCGATGTAGTCACCGGCTTTCGGATCCATAAGAATCTTCATGGTAGCTTCCGGTGTCAGGTTGAGGCGGAAATTGATACGCATGTCCGATTCCGGCTCCGGAAGGGGGGTGCCGCCTGGGGTATGGGAATGTCCGTCGATACTGTCCTGATGGGTCTTGTAGGTGATAAACTGGTTGTCTGTCAAAGTCGTAGGAGAGGACAGGTTGTAGACGAACATGGTGTTTTCTTCGGGGCGGGCATCGATGTTGATGTTCAGGTTGCCCGGCTGTCCGTTGAACCCGATTTTTCCGGTGGCGTATGCCGTTCCGCAGAACACTTCGTCTCCGAAATCCTTGACGTCATACCCCAGAATGTTGTAGGCGTCGATGTCGAAATCGAAACGCATGTGGGAGAGGTTGGAATGTTGGAGCACACCGTTGACTACGGCATAGTGCTCGTCTTTGCCGGGAGTGCCTTGCCGGTCGTAAACCATGGCATTACGGAAATAAATGTTGTCCGGGCGCAGAATGACGGAGTCGTTGACGAGGCGGTAGTCCACTTCGGTTGCGTTGACTTTCATTCCTCCCTCGCTAACCAGCATGTCGCCTTCCAGATTGATACCTTTGAACGGACCGAATACGCGGGTCCACCCCGACGCTCGTCCGTGCAAACCGGTGAATATGCCGTCTGTGTAGTGGTTCAGAAAAGACAGGTCTATGTTTTCGGTACGAATCATCAGGTCGAGGCCTCCCTTGGGGGCGGCACCGATTCGGATGTCTCCGTCCACACTGGTCATGCTGCTGTGGGCCGGGTCTGCCATGCGTGCGTGCAGGAAAATTGCATTTTTCTCCTTCTCCCAACCGCCGTGCAAGTTCATTTTGCCCAAATAAGCTTGGTTGAAAGTGAAGTTCCGCACATGGAGATGGGCATCCACTTCGGGGCTTTTCATAAGGTTGGCTGCGTAGGCCCGTCCGGTGGCTTGTCCGGCAAAATCCACGGTGTGAAAATTAATGATGTTGAAGATGTATTCCAGATTGATGTCTTTCAGATCGACTGTCAAGGAATCGCCCGGATTGCCCGATACGTTACCGTTGAGAATCAGGTGGCGGTCACCTTGTTCGATGGCGAATCCGTTGATGTTGACCAAGCCCGGCGCGGCATGTACGCTGGAGGCATGTACGTTCCAGACCGAGTCGTTGACGATGATTTGCGAGGGATGAAATTCGATGTCGGTGAGCATCTTCTTTTCTTCGTTTCGGGTAAACCGGGTATCAGCCGAGATGGAACCTTGATAGATTTTTTCGGCGTGGTTGGTCCAATTCAGTCCTGTGTAGACATTGTCATGGGCGGCGCGGGCCAACAGTCTGAAGTCCACGGGGGCTTTGCCGATTTGCTTTTTGAAATCGACGGTACAGGTGAGGGAATCGTTGACACGGCCGGCCAGAATCCGTATGTCGTCCAATTGCTGCCCGTTGTAGTTGAACGACGGGATGGACGCATTGAAGTCCAGTTCCTCGGTACGGCTGTTGAAATAACCGTTGATGTGTCCGGCTTTCGGGATTTGCAAAGGGATGCCGAAAATCTTTTCAATAGGCTCCGTATGGTCGATGTGCATGTACAAGGCTACTTCGTCCGGCGTGTCTTTTTTAAGTCGAGGTGCTTTGACGAAAGACGGGATATAGGCATGGAGCAGTTTCCGGCTGTGAGCGATTAACGTGCCGAGCCTGAAATCTCCCTCCATTTCTGCACGCAGGAAATCGCTGTGGAGCGAGAGATTGCGCTTGCCTTGTCCGTAGGTTGCCTTAAAACATATCGGTCCCGTGGTATAGTCTTCCTCCGATGTAGACATGCGGAAACCATTCAGGCAGACGAGCCCTTCCATATTTTCAATGTTGTTGCCCCTGAAGTCGGCCTGTATGTCGCCTTGGAACACCGTTCCGGCATATCGGGGTGTGAGGGCGAGAGCGTGCGGGGCGAAATGGCGGACGGAAGCTTCCGCTTTAATATAAGGTGTGGATGAATGTAAGTTGACTTCTCCTTTCGTCGTAAGCGCAAGGTGAGGGTCGTTGATGTTTACATTGCCGGCGAATCCTCCTTTTCGGTAATCCACGTCGACTGTGATGTCGTGGTAATCGTAATGGTTATAAGACAGGCGACCGATGGTCCCTTGAAGCGAAAGGACGGGATAGGCACCGGAGCGCAGGAGTCCCTTGCCCGATAAGTCGAAAGCCGTTTCGCCGAATTGCTCTTCCCGTCCCGTCAGTTTGCCGAGTTGGAATCCGGGAGTGTGCACTTCCGCTTCGATTTCGTTTCCTTTGGCGAAAGAGCCGGACAGGGTCATGGAACCTAAATCGGTATGTAAATTAAGATGGCTTTTGAGGTACTGGGAACGATAGGACAGGTCGCCTGTGGCTTCTAATCTACCGATAGCCTGTAAATAAGGTAAAATGGAAATCTTGTCGTTTGAAGTCCATTCAGACAGTTGCTTGAGGCCGGCCGAGGTGATTTGCAGGTTCCGGATGTCGGCTTTTATCGTTCGTTGGGCCGGATTTTCGAGGTGACGGATAGTCAATGGGGCTTCGAGCACCATGCTCCGGTCGGGAGTGTAAAGTGCGAACTGGTCTATCTGGATTTGTTTGAGGTTTCCGCTGAACCGCGCTTCGGCAGCTAACGTCGGTAGCTCTTCAAGTACATGGTTTTGAACTGATTTGGGGTAAAAGGGGATGAAGTCGGCGAAAGAGAATGTTCCCTGCTCGATGCTGCCTTGAAACGTGAAATCCTGATACCGCCCTTTTCCGTTTCCTTCTTTTATATGGCGGTAGCTCATAGTGACCGGATGGAGGGCTAACCGGGAATGGGGTAGCTCGATGGTAAAATGGTCGAGCTGTGCTTTTTTCCGGTTGGCCGTAATCTTGAAAGACAGTTGTTTAAGCTGTAGGCCGGAGTGTTCTTCAAAGGAGAACTTCTTGACGTTCAGGTTCAAGGAATCCGCCGTATAGCTTTTCAGTGAAAGCGTGGCACTGATTTTGTCCAACACGATGTGGTCCGGATTAAAACGGCCGGGAGTAGGAGACTTGTCATAACGGTGCCACGACAGTTTACCCCGCCGGACAAGTACGGAATTGATGCGAAGGTTCGGGTTGGAAGGCAGACTGTCTTTTTTCGCGAAAATGTCTATGAGAAACTGGAAGTTCGGCTTTTCCTTCTGCGTGCGTTGGTAGAGGTGGATGTCGAATCCGTAGAGTTGGACATTTGAAATGGATATTTTGCCGTGTAGCAATGAGGTCAATTCTATTTTGGCCGACAGGCGGGCTGCTTTCAGCAAATCCTTTTTCTTCTGGTCTTTAATGCGTACGTCGTCGAGAATGATACGGTTGAAATATCCCAAGTCCACCCGGCCGATAGAAAGCTCTGTATGTAAAATATCTTTCAGTGCTTCCGAGATGAGGAACGTGACACCTCTTTGCACTGCCGGAACGTGGAGTAGCGCAACCGACAACAGGTAGAAGCCCACGACTATACCTGCGAGTACTCTGAATATTTTCCTTAATCTTTTAATATGACCTTTATTTATGCGACAAAATTACTATTTTCTTTTTAGAATTCTTCACTTTGTCATATTTTTAATGTAATTTTGCGACGTTTTAATTAAAACCAGTTTATTTAATCCTATAATAATGGCAAATGTAATTAAATTACGTAAGGGCCTTGACGTGAATCTCAAGGGTAAAGCTGCCAAGGAGGAGTTTCAGGTGAAGAAACCGGCTGTCTATGCACTGATGCCGGACGACTTTACGGGGATGAAGCCCAAGGTAGTAGTCAAAGAGAACGACGTGGTGAAGGTCGGGGATAGCTTGTTTGTGGACAAGAACCATCCTGAAATCAAGTTTGTCTCTCCCGTGAGCGGACGGGTAACCATGGTGGAGCGTGGCGACCGTCGTAAAGTGTTGAGCGTGCGTGTGGAAGCCGATGCGGAGCAGCAGTATGTGGATTTTGGCAAGAAGAATGTGGGTCAGATGACTGCGCAGGAGGTGAAAGACCTTCTTCTGGAATCGGGCTTGTTCGGTTTCTTCAGGCAACGTCCCTACGACGTGACGGCAAATCCGTCCGACACTCCGAAAGCTATCTTTGTTTCCGCTTTCAACTCCATGCCGCTTGCAGCCGATTTCGAATATGTGTTGCGGGGACGTGAGGCTGATTTCCAGGCCGGACTCGATGCCTTGGCCAAAATGGCGAAAACTTACTTGGGCGTAAGCTCGAAGCAGACGGCTACGGCGTTGACTGCAGCCAAGAACGTGGAAATAAACTTTTTCGACGGACCGGCGCCGGCCGGAAACGTAGGCGTGCAAATCAACCACATTTCTCCTATAAACAAGGGTGAAGTCGTTTGGACGCTTGGTGCGGAAGAGGTGATTTTCATCGGTCACTTGCTGAATACAGGACGTTTGGACTTTACCCGCGTAATTGCATTTGCCGGTTCGGAAGTGAAGAAGCCGGCCTATTGCAAAATGACGATAGGACAGCAACTGAGCACCTTAATCGAAGGTAACGTGACGACGGGCAAGAGCCTGCGTGTGATAAACGGCAATGTGATGACCGGCGTGAAGACCTCGGCCGACGGCTTCTTGGGTGCCCATGTGACGGAAGTGAACGTGATTCCCGAAGGAGACGACGTGCACGAGATTTTCGGTTGGATCATGCCGCGTTTCAACGATTACTCTTCCAGCCGTGCTTACATGAGTTGGTTGATGGGCAAGAAGGAGTATGCGCTTGACGCTCGTGTGAAAGGCGGCGAACGCCACATGATCATGTCGGGCGAATACGACCGTGTATTCCCGATGGACATCTTCCCCGAACAGTTGGTAAAAGCCATTATCACCGGCGACATAGACCGCATGGAAGCTTTGGGCATCTATGAGGTGGCTCCGGAGGACTTTGCCTTGTGTGAGTTCGTAGACTCTTCCAAACTGGAGGTGCAGCGCATCGTCCGTGAAGGCTTGGATATGCTTCGCAAGGAGATGGCTTAATTAATTTCATCACAGGTTTAAATGATTTAAATAATGAACGCGTTAAGAAAATATCTTGATAAGATAAAGCCGAACTTTGAAGAGGGCGGCAAGCTTCACGCATTTCGTTCTGTGTTTGACGGTTTCGAGACTTTCCTGTTCGTGCCGAATACCACGTCGAAGTCGGGAGTGAACGTACATGATGCGATAGACAGCAAGCGTATCATGATTTTTGTGGTTATAGCGTTGTTACCGGCTTTGTTGTTCGGTATGTACAACATCGGGTATCAGAATTATGCGGCCGCCGGAGTGGACGGGACATTCTGGGAAATGTTCGGTTTCGGTTTGTTGGCCGTGTTGCCTAAGATCATCGTGTCCTACGTGGTGGGGTTGGGCATCGAGTTCATCGTGGCCCAATGGAAGCACGAGGAGATTCAGGAAGGTTATCTGGTAACGGGTATCCTGGTTCCGATGATCGTGCCGGTCGATTGTCCGTTGTGGATTATCGCGATAGCTTGTGCTTTTGCCGTAATTTTCGCCAAGGAAATTTTCGGAGGTACGGGTATGAACATTTTCAATGTCGCTTTGATTACCCGTGCGTTCCTGTTCTTTGCCTATCCTACGGCAATGAGCGGCGATGCTTGTTGGGTGGCTAAGGAAAGCATTTGCGGTTTGGGAAATGATTTGCCTGATACGTTTACGATGGCCACTCCTTTAGGAGAAGCGGCTACCGGTACGGTGCCGGCTTTCTCTTGCGACCAGGTTATCGGTTTGATTCCCGGTTCTATCGGTGAGACCAGCGTGATAGCCATAGCTATCGGTGCAGTGATTCTTTTGTGGACGGGTATTGCCAGTTGGAAGACGATGTTCAGCGTGTTTGTCGGAGGTGCACTCATGGCTTGGATTTTCAATGCCAGCGGGATGGAAGGTAACGCCGGTGCTACCATGCCTTGGTATCAGCATCTGGTATTGGGCGGCTTCTGTTTCGGCGCCGTGTTCATGGCTACCGACCCTGTGACTTCGGCACGCACTGAGACCGGTAAATACATTTACGGTTTCCTCATCGGTGCCATGGCTATTATTATTCGTGTGTTGAATCCGGGTTATCCCGAAGGTATGATGCTCGCCATCTTGTTGATGAACTTGTTTGCTCCGCTGATCGACTATTATGTCATCCAGAGTAATATCGACAAGCGGGCTAAACGTGCAATTAAAAAATAATAAAGGAACTATGGCTACAAAGAAATTCAAATGTAAAGTGTGCGGTTACATCCATGAGGGTGACGCTGCGCCTGAAAAGTGCCCCGTGTGTCAGGCTCCAGCTTCTGAGTTTGAAGAAATCGTGGAGGCCGGAGGAACGGAGAAACCGGCGAAGAAAGGGCTGAACACCGACGGTAATACTTATACCATTATATATTCATGTATTGTGGTCGTTATCGTAGCTTTCTTGTTGGCTTTCGTTTCCAAGGTTTTGGAACCGCAGTCGATGGCTAACGTACGTATCGACAAGAAAAGTCAGATTTTGGCTGCTTTGAATCTTCGTGATGTGGAGAAAGCCGAAGTGGAAAAAACATACGATGAAGTCGTAGTGGCCGATGAAATCATCGACAAGGACGGCAACGTGGTGAAAGACGGTACCTCCAAAGATGCAGACGGTTTTGCCGTAGAAGACAAAAACATCTCGGACAGCAACCTCCCGTTGTATGTATGTAAGGTGAACGGAGAAACCAAATATGTCATTCCCGTGACGGGTAAAGGTTTGTGGGATGCGATTTGGGGATATGTGGCTTTAAATGCCGACAAGAACACCATTTACGGCGTATATTTTACCCATAAGGGCGAAACGGCCGGTTTGGGTGCCATTATTACGGAATACGATAAGTTCCAGAAGCAGTTCGAGGGCAAGAAGCTGATGAATGACGACAAGTCCGCCGTAGCTATCAGCGTGGTGAAGAAAGG
>ULUY01068056.1_pt1 | contig 15757 bp, 18 predicted proteins | sample 1959031 | NCBI WGS metagenome assembly ULUY01 (sample SAMEA4835774, study PRJEB28245) | human gut metagenome | biome: gut microbiome; material: fecal sample | place: Denmark | collected 2008
CCCTGGCTGTTTTCTCTGCCCGCAGCATATTATAATCGCCTGTTCAGACTGAAACATACGCTGTTTTTATTTGCTTCCGGGCTGTTTTCTCTGCCCACAGCATATTATAACCGCCTATTTAGACTGAATTTTCTGCCGGTGCGATATAGAGCCACCCCTACAGCAGCTCCTTAAGTATCTTGTTGATGCTTGCCGGGTTAGCCTTGCCCTTCATAGCCTTCATGGTCTGTCCCACAAGGAAGCCGAGAGCCTTCTCCTTGCCGCTGTGATAGTCGGCAACGGACTGAGGATTGGCTGCTATAATCTCCTCGATGGTGCTCTTTAACGCACCGTCATCGTTCACAATCTTAAGTCCCTTCTCCTCGACATACTTCTCAGGATCGATGTCCTCCTTAAAGATCTTCTCGAACACTTCCTTTGCAACACTTGAATTTATTGAACCTGCCTCAACAAGCTCGATGAGCTTTGCAAGATTTTCAGGTGAGAAGCTTATGTCCTCAGGCTCCATTGAGTTATCCTTTAAGAGACGCATTGTCTCAACCATAAGCCAGTTCGAGACCTTCTTAGGCTTGTTGCAGATTGCGGTTGTCGCCTCGAATATGTCCGCCATCCTCTTTGAGTTGGTTATAATATCAGCATCGTACTCTGGTATATCGAATTCAGCCTTATATCTTGCTCTCTTCTCATCCCTGAACTCAGGCTGGCGTGCCTTTACGGCATTAAGCCACTCATCGTCGATGACAACGGGTACAAGGTCAGGCTCAGGGAAATATCTGTAGTCCTGTGCATCCTCCTTAGAACGCATCGCATAGGAATACTCCTTGTTGTCATCCCAGCGTCTTGTCTCCTGAACAACCTTTCCCCCATCCTCGATAATCTCTATCTGTCTCTTCTTCTCAGCCTCGATTGCCCTCGCGATAGCTTTAAACGAGTTGAGATTCTTTGTCTCCGTTCTTGTTCCGAACTCAGAGGCACCAACCTCGCGAACCGAGAGGTTCACATCGGCACGCATTGAGCCCTCCTGAAGCTTGCAGTCTGAAGCTCCAAGATACTGGATTATAAGTCTCAGCTTATCAAGATATGCGATAACATCTTCAGCCGAGCGCATATCAGGCTCGGATACTATCTCTATAAGAGGCACGCCCGAACGGTTGAAGTCGACGAGCGAGCAGTCCTCCCACTCATCATGGACAAGCTTTCCTGCATCCTCCTCCATGTGAATCTCATGGATTCTAACAGTCTTTTTTCCTCCATCGGCAGTCTCTATCTCAATGCCGCCATCATGGCAGATTGGATGGTAGAGCTGTGAAATCTGATAATTCTGTGGGTTATCAGGGTAAAAATAATTCTTTCTGTCAAAAATGTTCTTCTGGTTAATCTGACAGTTGGTGGCAAGACCTACTGCCATGGCATACTCCACAACCTGCTTGTTTAAAACCGGAAGTGAGCCCGGCATACCTGAACATACCGGACATACATGTGTATTAGGTGCCCCACCGAATGCAGTGGAGCAGCCACAGAAAATCTTAGTCTTTGTAGCAAGTTCTACATGAACCTCAAGTCCAATGACGGTTTCGTATTCTTTCATTCAATATTCCTCCATGTCACTTTTTTAAAGTAACCCAAATAACTTTGAAAAACGTGCTTTTACGTTTTTCCTATATGAAATAACAGAATATATCAATCAACGTATTCTGCTGATTCAGATGTTCTTTTCATGCTGCTCATAAGTGTACGCCGCGCGGATAAGCGTCTTTTCCGAGAAGCAGTCCCCGATAAGCTGTACACCAATCGGAAGCCCGTTTTTGTCATTTCCGCATGGGACACATATTCCCGGAAGTCCCGCGAGGTTTACCGAAATGGTGTAAATATCTCCAAGGTACATCTTGATAGGGTCGGAAAGTGACTCTCCAAGCTTCGGAGCCGTGGTAGGAGCCGCAGGTCCTAAAATGACGTCATATTTTTCAAACGCCCTGTCAAATTCCTTCTTTATGAGCGCCTTGGTCTTGAGTGCCTTGATATAGTAGGCATCGTAGTAGCCGGAACTCAACACGAATGAGCCGAGCATAATACGTCTCTTTACCTCCGCGCCAAAGCCCTCGGAACGCGACTTCTTGTACATATTGTGAAGTCCGTCATAGTCCTCTGTTCTGTAGCCGTACTTCACGCCGTCAAAACGTGCAAGGTTCGAGCTCGCCTCCGCAGACGCAATGATATAGTAGGCAGGGATGGCATAATCCACAAGTCCGAGGTCGAACTCCTCTACAATGGCACCCTTGCTCTCGAGCACCTTTGCCGCAGCCAACACCTTCTCCTTGACCTCCTCGTCGATTCCTTCGCCAAAATAGGTTCTCGGAATACCTATTTTAAGCCCTGCAACATCCTCGACAAGCGCATCCGTGAACTTATAGTCCTCCGGCTCTCTCTTTACGGAGGTGGAATCCTTTGTATCGTATGAGGCTATCGCTTCAAGCACCGTCGCGCAGTCTGTGACGTCCTTGGTTATAGGCCCAATCTGGTCAAGCGATGAGCCGTATGCAATAAGTCCGTATCTCGAAACCATTCCGTAGGTAGGCTTCATTCCGACAACTCCGCAGTATGAGCTTGGCTGTCTGATTGAGCCGCCAGTGTCCGAGCCGAGCGCATAGAAGCATTCGTCGGCAGCGACGGCGGCAGCCGAACCTCCCGATGAACCTCCCGGAACATGCTCCGGATTCCTAGGATTCTTTGTTGCCCCGAAAAATGAAGTCTCGGTTGTACTTCCCATGGCAAACTCGTCCATGTTGGTCTTACCGATTATTATAGCTCCCACCTTCTCAAGATTCAAAACTGCCTCCGATGAGAATGTAGGCTTGAAATTATATAAAATCTTGGAGGAACATGTTGTAAGCACGCCCTCCGTACACATATTGTCCTTGATTGCAACAGGTACACCGGCAAGCGGTCCTGTAAGTGTTCCATCGTCTATCTTCTTCTGAATCTCCTCTGCCTTCTTTAAAGCCTGCTCCTCACAGAGTGTCACATAGCAGTTATACTCACTCTCAACGGATTTAATTCTGTCAAATACAGCCTCAACAGCTTCACGGACAGATATTTCCTTGGCCTTAATCTTTCTGCCGAGCTCTACCGCTGTCATTTTTGCAATATCCATGTCTATCTCCTATCTGTAAATATTCAAGAACTAACAACTAAAACAGCCACATTTTAAGACTATTTTAAAGTCTGATTCTGCTCAGGCAGAAATTTTACTAAATGCAACTGTAAAACATTGATTGTGAAAATGTCTCTGAACAATTACTATTATATTTTCATTCTACTCAACCGTCTTAGGCACCATGTAGAAGCCATCCTTCTCCTCCGGGGCATTGGCAAGCATATTCTCGCTGTCATCACCATTAGTCACGACATCCTCGCGGAACACATTTTTTACCGGAAACACATTCGACATCGGCTGCACTCCGTCCGTATCCAGCTCATTGAGCATATCAATATAATTTAACATATTTCCCATATCCTTCTTGGCAGCTTCCTTCTCCTCATCGGAGAGTTCCAGCTTTGCAAGGATACCCACATACTCTATGGTCTCGTCTGTAATTACATTTGCCATCTGCGTATTCTCCTTTTGCTTTTATACTGCAATTAATTAAATCCTTTTAATCGTAGCACATTTTGTTTTTTATGACAAGTTTAAACATCTTTAAAAAGGCAATTACTAATACAAAAGGGTACGAACCACAAATGGCTCATACCCTTGGCTGTGAACCCTTATAGTCCACACATTTATCTATCAACACTCACTTTAACAATTCATTCTCTTCCCTTATATTTTATCAGCATATTACAAATGCTGATATTTCCTACATTCCGGGCATATCTGCTTTGCCAAATATCACTATTTTCATATCGTTTTGAACGCAGAATAAGCAATCCCCCGCTTCAAGTGTATAGAGCACTAAGCGGTGGGTAAGGGGGATGCGAATGTCCGCTTTACACTTTTCAGCAGCAAATTAGCAGCCTAAAGCAGATGGTATACAATGATATGCGTTATCCTCCGAGTTTTCCTTCGAGTTTTTTCAAAAAGCCACTCGAAAGAAAACTCGAAACACTAAATTATTACATAATATGATTTATTTCCTCGTCTGCAAATATCTATCAATTTTTCATTCCTCGGAATTTCGTACTGAGTCGCTTTCTTTCTGAAATAATCATTGCATTTGTTTCTTGCGATGCTAATGATCCATGCTTTGAATGAGTCCTTATTCTTCAGCTGAGGAAACTTCTGATACGCTGTAAGGAATATCTCCTGCAGCACATCATCTGCATCCGCTTTAGAACTCATCCGAAATCTCACAAACCGTTCCACAGAAACTCGTTCTGCTTCCAGCAATTTCTCAAACTCATCCACATCATCACCTCCTTGTCTATGAGTGATTAAAACCGGTTTCACTTATATAGACGGGTTCCGGCATCAAAAGGTTCATTTTTAAGAATTATTTTCCGAATAAAACTCTAATGGGTCTACCTCAAGTTTTCTGCAAATCTTGATTATTACATCAAAAGATGCCCCGCCAATATCACGAGATAGTAAGGTCATAAGAGTGCTATACGGAATGTCTGCCTCGATAGCAAACTGGCGAAGGCTCGTATATCTATCCAGGATCAGGTTCCGTAGTTTTTGCTCACGGTTCATTTTGGCTCCTCAACAACCGTTATCTCAACGCCTCTCTCTTCGATGGCAGCAATCTGATCTTCAACGCAATCCCAGTCTGTGATAATTGAATCAAAGGCATCTACATCACACACTTTAATGAAGGAATCTACACCGATCTTTGAACTCGGTATGACAAGGCACCTGCTACGGCTGTTTTTAATTATTGTGCGTTGGAATGTTGCCGTTTCATCTGTACCGTTGGACAGACCGAACTCCGCTGTCAGACCGGCTCCGGTAATAAAGCAAAGATCAAAATGCAATCTACTTACAAATTCGTTGGCCAGACTATCAACCAGTGAACCGCTTTGCCGCATCTTACCACCGGCGATATATACGTCGATATTTTCAAAACTTCTGAGTTCCTTGCCAATATCAACTGAATTCACGACTACAGTGTAATGGATATCGCGAGGCAAAAACGAAACCATAATATGACCAAAGGATCCACCGGTAAGATATACCGTGTCATTCTCACGGATCTTTCCTGCAGCAACACGGGAAATTTCTCTGTAGTTATCAAAGATAGGCATATTATCAAAATTCCTATCAACCGGTGGTCTTACGCTCACCTGTCCTATCGAAATGGCACCGCCGTGAGTTCTCTTGCAAATGCCTTTCTGTTCGAGCAGTCGCAGATCCCTGCGTGCAGACTCATCTGATATACCGTATTTACTTGTGATTTCAGCAATGGTGATCTTACCATTCGCTTTAATAGTATCTGAAATTTTTTGATGGCGTTCTTCAATAAACATAACCAAACCTCCAAATTGAGAATAATGTATTATCGAATTCGACATCATCATTATACAACATAAACGGTAACAATTCAACACTTTCGGCAATCGGATTTGCGTATATTTGAGCGAAGAGAAAACCGCCGCAGGAGAACCTGTAGCGGTCAGTTTTTGAGCAACGCTCACGCCTCGTAAACCAATACTACTGGAGGACAACAGTAATCTACATCCTTCAGATGCAATCCGTTATTATACGCTTCACGTACAATGGACATAACAAAATAAGCGGTTGCTTCCATGTATCTAAAAAGTTCGGGAACAGATGTTAGGTGTTTGGGAATAGGGGTTTTCAAAGAAGTAATAAAAGTAGTAAATTCTTCTCCTATTACCGCTTTTATTTCTTCGGTCGCGTTTTTAATCAACGCACACATTTCATCATAATCGGTTTTCTTTAATACAGGGATCTTGACGCATAGCTTATCCTCTGTGCGTCCTATTACCCCAAACTGTTCAAGGGTGGGGATATAAGAAATAAAATCGTTCGGGATATCCGATGTTTCAAGTGAAATGCCGTCGTAGATACTCCACAATAGCGGAATGATATGCTTAAAATACAGTTCATATGCGCCAACGAAACGATGAGGGCTATCCCATAGCGTACTTCATGATTTGCAAGGAACAGATATGTGAAATCCGTGCACCATTTTCGATTGATTTCATCTGCTGTGAAATTCTGCTTCAGCTTATTATCGAATACCTTATGCGGTTTTCCATGCTCATATCCCGGCTTTTGGGGACGGACAATCGAACGGAGACCAAGCTCTGAATATAAATTAGAAAAGCGAAAGTCAGCCAAGATGTTTCATGACGCATTGGTGCCTTTCGCAGAAATGCGGATTATAAAAATGAAAATATAGCTGTTACTACATAATTGAATTACCCAAATGATGGTAGTATAATTGGTGTGTTCATAGAAGAAAACTTTTGTTTTACAAGGATAGACATATAATTAAAATAATTGATACTTATTTACAAATCAATTCCATATTTGAAAATGAAATGTTTAATTGCGAAAAATGGAAATTCTATATTGATGCGATTTATGATAATTCTGCTAATATTTTTATCGATGATATGAAAAGTGCAAACTATGTGTATGAAAAAGATGTTTTGCCAATTATTAATGCTGTTCATAGACATCCTGCGTTGACAACTTTGCATTCCTCATTTTGCAATGTTACAGATGATTTAAACCTCAAAATCATTGAATGTTTCGGACATGAATTAGATATTGATACTTACTATTTGTAAGAAACAGAAAATTTCTGTACTACGAAGAGTAATGTGGAGGTTTACAATGTTGATAAGAAAAGCAACAATGAATGATATTGAAACACTAAGAGCAATGTATTTAGAATTGGAACAAGATGCCGTCAAATATCAACCGGAACATTTTGTGATTGGATATAGAGATAATGACTTTTTTGAAAAAATCTTCAATAGTTAGAATCAAGATATTTTAGTTGCAGAAACGGATTCTAAAGTGGTGGGATTTTCTCATGTCATGATACTTAAACAGAAAAACGTAGCATGTTTAAAACCATAGACATTAGTATATATTCAGGATTTAGACGTGATAGCAGAGATGCGTAGCCTAGGAATAGGCTCACTATTAATGAAAGCAAGCAAAGAATATGGAATTGCTAACGGAGCTGAATTTATCAGAACACAGGTGTTCCCGCAAAATGTAAGTGGCATGAAGTTTTATGCACAAAATGGTTTTATTGAGATGATGAGGACTATAGAATGTCAACTCGCCCCCAAAAATTCAGACAGAGACAATTGAAATATTGAAGTTAGGAGGAGTCATAGTGAAGCTCATTTTTGTTCGGCATGGAAAAGATGACAACAGGTATCGTGGTGGATGGAGCAATTTGGACTTAATTCCAGAAGGAATGGAGCAAGCAAAACAACTTGCACAATACCTCAAAGATAATAACCAAGATTATTTGATTACACATATTATATCAAGTGACTTGCCCAGAACAATGTCTACGGCACACTTCATATCCTCTGAATTGGGCTTGCCAATTCAAAAAGAATTTCGGATAAGAGAAATTGACAATGGTGATTTAGCAGGAATGTTAAATGATACTGCACTTGAAAAATTCGAATTTTTTCAGCATCGAGAATTGCCAATATCGTTTTACATCAATTTGTCAGACACTGTCTGACAAATTGGGAAAGGAATATAATGAACGAAATTGTAAATACTAATTATATGAATGAAATCGCAGACAATATTGTAAAATTAGTCCAGAACGCCAAGGCACAATTAGCAACCTCTGTCAATTCTATAATGACCGAAACCTACTGGAACATCGGAAAATATATTGTAGAGATTGAACAAGATGGAAAAGCAACGGCAATATATGGATCTAAGCTCTTAACCAACTTATCCCATGAGCTGACACTCAGAATGGGAAAAGGTTATAGCCGCCCTAATCTGAATAACATGAGAAAGTTTTATCTCCGATATCCAAATTGTCAGACCGTGTCTGACAATTTGAGCTGGTCACACATATGTGAATTGATTACCATTGATGATGATTTGGAACGACAGTTTTATGAAAACGAGTGTATAAAGTAAAAATGGGATGTTAGAACTTTAAGACGAGAAAAAGATGCAGCTCTATTTCTCCGACTGGCTTCAAGCAAAGATAAAGAAGGCATTCTAGCGCTTGCTCAAAACGATATCACATACCAAACACCGGAGGATGTTATCAAAAGTACTTATACTCTGGATTTTCTAAATATTCCGCAGATGGCTATGTACAGCGAAGCTGAGCTTGAGCAAAAAATCATTGACAATCTGCAACAATTTCTGATGGAACTTGGCAAGGGATTTACCTTTGTCGGCAGACAATATCCAATGACAATAAGCAATGTCACATATCATTGCGATTTGGTATTTTATCACAGAATCTTAAAGTGCTTCGTGCTGATAGACCTTAAAACAAATGCCGTGAAGCACCGTGATATCGGTCAAATGAATATGTACATGGGATACATTGCTACGGAAGAAAATATGCCGGATGATAACCCGCCGATTGGTATTATTCTCAGCAAAGAAAAAGATGAACTGCTTGTAGAATATGCCACATACGGTATGGATAGCAACTTATTTGTGTCAAAATATGAATTATATTTACCAAACAGGGAGGAATTAAAGCGTTTAGTTGACCGAATCATCGAAGAAGATATTCAGCAAGGTTAATCAGCATTTTATATACCCTCTATCTACTAATAAAAGAGCTTAGCTTCTGTGATTAACACTGACACAGGACCCAAGCTCTTTCATGAACGCAGTTCGCATCCCCCTTACCCACCGCTTAGTGCTCTACACACTTGAAGCGGGGGATTGCTTATTCTGCGTTCAAACACTTTTTTAAGCTGATATGTACTCATCACAAAAAAACAAGGCATTAACCTATATTTTATAGATTCATGCCCTGTCGGAAATAACACTTATATTTATTTAACCGCCCTATATACCATAAACGCTTCATAAGGTCTCAGCTCGCTTCCAAGTTCACCATCATAATTGTGTATGAGAAGCTCTCCGTCATGCCACTTACAAGCTTCCGGCAATGAAAGCTCTTCATCAGTGAAGTTGACGCACACAAGCAGCTCGCTGTCCTCATTCTTTCTCACATAGGCAAATATCTTCTCATCCTCCGGGAGCAGGAGTGTGAAGCTGCCGTCAAGAAATACCTGATATTCTTTTCTGAGCAAGATAAGCTTCTGGTAATAATAAAATACCGAATTCTTGTCCTCAAGGGCATTCTCGGCATTTATCACTGTGTAGTTAGGATTGAGTGCAAACCACGGTGTGCCGTCAGTAAATCCGGCGTTCCTTCCATCGTTCCACTGCATAGGAGTTCTCGCATTGTCACGGCTTCTTGCATATATAGACTTCATGACAGCTTCCTTTGGATAGCCTGCGGCAATCCGCTCCTTGTAGACATTGAGTGTCTCAATATCCTCGTAGTCACTTATGTCAGGAAACTGCACATTGGTCATGCCAAGCTCCTCGCCCTGATATATATACGGTGTTCCCTGCATTCCGTGAAGCATGGTTGCAAGCATCTTTGCTGATTCAACCCTGTATTTTCCGTCATTTCCCCAGCGTGATACAATTCTTGGAAGGTCATGGTTATCGAGAAAAAGACTGTTCCAGCCCTTATCAAACAAAGTATTCTGCCATTTTTCATAGCACCTTTTTAGTGCCGGAAGCGACAATGGTATCATGTCCCATTTGTCCTTACCCGGCTCCTGGTCTAACATGATGTGCTCGAACTGAAAAACCATCGAGACCTCACTTCCATCCGGGTTGCTGTAAAGCTTGGCGGTCTCAGGCGTAGCACTCCAAGCCTCACCGACGGTCAGGAGATTGCCTTTGCTAAGGGTGTTGGCTGTCATCTCCCTGATGTACTCATGAAGCCTTGTTCCATTGCTCGTTATCTTTCTGTCCGGCTCCTTGGCAATCAAATCTATGACATCAAAACGGAAGCCGCCAACGCCCTTGTCCATCCACCAGAGTATCATATCATACAATTCTTTTCTGAGCTTCGGGTTATCCCAGTTAAGGTCAGGCTGCTTTACCGAAAACTGGTGCAGATAGTACTGCCCAAGCTGTGGTACCCATTCCCACGCCGAACCGCCAAATGCCGATGTCATATCATTCGGAGGAACCCCTTCCTTGCCATCACGCCACACATAATAGTCATGATACGGATTGTCCTTGCCTTTCTTCGCCTCAACAAACCACCTGTGCTCATCTGAGGAATGATTGAGCACCATATCCATTATAATCTTTATATTACGCTTTCCCGCCTCAGCAATCAGCTCCTCCATATCCGCAAGTGAGCCGAACATAGGGTCAATATCCTGATAGTCAGAAATATCATACCCATTGTCATCCTGCGGCGAGCGGTACACAGGAGAAAGCCATATTGCATCAATGCCAAGTGTCCTAAGATAGTCAAGCCTGCTTATGATTCCCTTGATATCTCCGATTCCATCGCCATTTGAGTCCTGAAAGCTCTTAGGATACACCTGATAAATTACCGCGTTCTTCCACCATTCCTTCTTTTCTGCCATCTAAATACCTCCCGATATTCATATAATCCCTATAACGCTTTGTAATATACTATACAATTTACTACCTGCACAATATACTGTCAAGAAATGTCGCAATTAATTCCTATTAATAACACTCTGTTCGTTACACACCATACAGTCTGCACGTCAGTATCCGACAAATATATCTGTCCCGATACACTCTGTTTTGAAAATCAGACTGCAATATTCTGTAACTGTTCAGAGCCCACCTCGAAAATGCTACGCATCTCCTCGGTGTGGCATATCCGCCAAATAGATTTTCATATAATAGTGCTCATCTGTGCAAGCACAACTCACGCCTTTACATAAAAATCCATTTGGCTCTAAACAGTTACATATTCTTAATTCTCTCAAGCGCCTCAACGGTATTCTCATAAGAGCCGAATGCCGTCAGTCTGAAATATCCTTCACCGCTCGGTCCGAAGCCTGAACCCGGTGTACCGACGATGTTGACATTCTCAAGAAGATAATCAAAGAAATCCCATGAGCTCATGTTATCAGGTGTCTTAAGCCAGATATAAGGTGCATTCACGCCGCCGAATACCGTGTAACCGGCTGCTGCAAGACCGTCCTTTATGGTCCTTGCATTCTTCATATAATAAGCAACCTGCTCCTTTAACTCTGCCTTTCCCTCGGCCGAGTATACTGCCTCGCCCGCTCTTTGGACAATATAAGGTGCTCCGTTGTACTTGGTTCCGTGTCTTCTCGCCCATAGAGAATGAAGCATGACATCTCCACACTTAATGTCCTTAGGGATAACGGTAAATCCGAGACGCACTCCTGTAAAGCCGGCGTTCTTTGAGAAGCTTCTAAGCTCTATCGCACAGTTTCTTGCGCCCTCGCATTCATAGATTGTATGAGGAACATCATTCTGGGAAATATATGCCTCGTAAGCCGCATCGTAGATAATAAGCGCACCGACCTTGTTGGCGTAGTCGACCCACACCTGGAGCTGCTTCCTGGTGAGTGTGGTTCCGGTAGGATTGTTCGGGTAGCACAGATAGATTACATCCGGTGTCTCCTTCGGAAGCTCCGGCACAAAATTATTCTCCGCATTGCAAGGCATGTAGATGACATCGCTCCAGGTCTGTGACGCTGCATCATACACACCTGTTCTTCCTGCCATGACATTGGAGTCCACATATACAGGGTACACAGGATCACACACCGCAATCCTGTTATCAAGGCTCAATATCTCCTGAATGTTGGCACTGTCGCTCTTTGCACCGTCACTTACAAATATCTCGTCGGCAGCTATCTCACAACCCCTCGCCTTGTAATCATTTTCCGCAATCGCATTTCTTAAGAACTCATATCCTAAATCCGGAGCATAGCCTCTGAATGTCTTAGCGTCAGCCATCTCGTCAACCGCTCCGTGAAGTGCCTTTATGATTGCAGGTGCAAGCGGCTGAGTCACATCGCCTATACCGAGACGGATAATTTTTTTATCAGGGTGTTCATCGGAATACGCCTTTACTTTCTTTCCTATCGTCGAAAAAAGATAGCTTCCCGGTAATTTAAGATAATTGTCATTGAGCTTAAACATGTTGTGTCCTCCTAAAATTTTATTTGTAATTTTACCTCATTATGTGATGAATATTTTTTATGATGTTGGGCAAACATGTGCTATAAACTTAGCGTGTATAACGTATTATATTTATGCATATCACGACTTTTTGTAGAAGCTTAGATGTTCTTAGAACTCTGCTAAGTCCCTAGCCAAAAGGCAGCACGGATGCTGCTTTAGAAGCAATGCATACAGGGATGTATGCTTTGCTTCGGTGGCGAATGTATAGAATACCTTTCTCAGAGTTCTTAGAACAACTTGCTTCGGACAACGGAGCTGATATGCATAAATATAATACGTTATACACTCGTATATTTTGACCTCAACATCTTTTTATAAAATTATAAAAGACTTATAAGCGGATAATCCCCGGTAAATACCGTCACTGCAGGACCCGTCATATATACCACATTGTCCTTCTCATCCCACTCGATGAATAAATCTCCACCGAGAAGATGCACCGTAACCCTTCTGTCGCACAGACCATTTAACATGGTTGCAACAGCGGACGCACACGCTCCCGTTCCGCACGCAAGCGTCTCACCGGTTCCTCTCTCCCACACGCGCATATAGATGTTCTTCCTATCCGCAACACGTATAAACTCCGTGTTAGTGCGCTCCGGGAATACAGGATTGCTCTCAAAGAGCGGTCCTATTTTCTCTATATCTATTGTCTTTTCATCGTCGACATATGTTATTACATGCGGATTTCCCATGGAAACACAGCTCACCCTGTACTCTTTTCCGTCGACGGTGAGCGGAGCGTCAAGAACGACCGGAACCTTATCGGGAACCGGATTTTCATATCCCTCATGCAGCGGTGCCGCAAGGTCACTTCCGTCAGCCTCTATCTTTCTTGTCGCTTCAAGCGTTGTCGGGATAAGTGCCGGCTCAAAAACAGGAGCACCCATGTTCACACGTACCTCTCCCACCTGTCCGCCCAGCAATCTGAGATTAAGATACTTAATTCCCGCCGCCGTCTCAATAGATACATCAAGCTTGTCCGTGAGCCCGAAATCGTACACATATTTTCCCACACAGCGGATTCCGTTTCCGCACATTGCACTTCTTGAGCCGTCAGCATTATACATTTCCATATAGAAATCTGCCACCTTGGAAGGCTTAATAAGAATAAGTCCGTCTGAGCCGATTCCAAAATGTCTGTCACTTACTGCCTTTGCTATATCGGACGGTGTCGCAAGCTCCTCCTTAGTACAGTCTACATATACATAATCATTTCCAAGTCCCTGCATTTTTGTAAATTTCACAGCAATCTCCAATCTGCGGATTTATCATCCGCACCCTATATTTTTATCTTATATGGTTCCAAAAACAAATTGGCACAACACACCGCCTTATCACACAGAGCCTCATGCTTTCCCATAAATCACACATACAGGCTCAGCACCATCTGTGCCGACTCGACAAGCTTACTTCCACTGTCCATCGCACATTTCTGGATATATTTATGTGCCTCGTCCTCCGTCATGTGATTTCTCTCCATCAGAACCGCCTTTGCCTCATCTATAAGCTTGCGTTCCTCCGTATTTCTTACAGCCGGCTGGCTTCTCTGTCTCCTTCTGCGCCTATACTGTGCCTCAAACATCATGTGTATGGTATTCACAAAATCCACCATCTTTACAGGCATAGATATGCTCACAATGTCACTTGGACACTGGGACAGCACCCTTTCAGAGGCAAGCAAAAGAAGGTCGAACTGTGGCGGAAGGCTCTCCTTGAGCTCAAGATACAGCATATCAGGCAGTCTATACCCAGATATGACAATTCCTCCGCTCAGCGAATGTGCATGCTCAAGCGCAAATGCACCTGTTGTGCATACAACATCCACATGAAATCCGTTCTTTGCCAGAAGTCCTTTAAGTCCTTTGCCGTCCTCAATTTTCGGAAACACTACTATAATGTTTTCCATATAATCCATTACCTCGACATCAATATTTATAAAGGTACTGCTTTATTTCCCAGTCCGTAAGCTGCGTGGAATAGTCCTTCCACTCCTTTTTTATATTGTCAAGATATACCCTTGTTATATGTGGTCCAAGCGTCTGCTTAAGATAATCATCGTTAGCAAGCTCAATTCCGGCCTCCATAAGATTCTCCGGGAGATTGTCTATACCGGCTTCAAGTCTCTCACTGTCTGTCATATCATAGATATTCCTGTTGACTGCCTGTGGAATATGCAGCCTTCTTCTTATTCCGTCAAGTCCTGCCGACAGACATACTGCAAGAACAAGATAAGGGTTAGCTGTAGGATCCGGACTCCTTAGTTCAGCTCTTGTCCCCTCACCCTTAGACGCAGGGATGCGTATAAGCGGGCTTCTGTTGGTTGCAGACCATGCAATGTATACAGGTGCTTCATACCCCGGAACAAGTCTTTTATATGAATTGATAAGAGGATTCGCGATGGCTGTTATGCCCTTCACATGCTCTAATATGCCGGCTATGAACTGATATGCCGTCTCACTCAGTCCAAGCTTATCCTCCGGGTCACAGAACACATTCTTTCCATCCTTTGAGAGTGACATATTAATGTGCATTCCCGAGCCGTTCATGCCGTACTTAGGCTTCGGCATAAAGGTCGCATACATTCCGTGCCTCTTTGCGATCGTCTTTACAACAAGCTTGAAGGTCATTATATCGTCCGCCACCTTAAGCCCCTCATCATATTTGAAATCTATCTCATGCTGTGCAGGAGCCGCCTCATGGTGCGACGCCTCTATCACAAAGCCCATATCCTCAAGTGTCAACACCATGTCTCGTCTTGCATTCTCACCGTAATCGTTAGGTCCAAGGTCAAAATATCCCGCCTGCTCATCAGAGTCGGTTGTAGGCCTGCCCGATTCATCCGATGCAAAAAGGAAAAATTCACATTCCGGTCCGACGTTGAAGGTATAGCCCATATCGGCTGCTTCCTTCAATACTCTCTTTAATATATATCTTGGATCACCCTCAAAAGGTGTACCATCCGGCTTACAAACGTCACATATAAGTCTCGCCACCTTACCCTGCTGTGGTCTCCATGGAAAAATCGTAAAGCTGTCAAGATCCGGATACAGATACATATCCGACTCCTCTATACGGACAAAACCATCTATGGAAGCTCCGTCAAACATAATCTTATTATCCAGTGCTCTTTTCAACTGGCTTGATGTGATTGCAACATTCTTTAAAATGCCAAATGCGTCTGTGAACTGCAGACGCACGAACTCAACATCTTCCTCAGCTACAATTCTCAATATATCTTCTTTGCTGTATCTGCTCATATCTGTACCTCCGTGTTTCCTATTAACGCAATGCAGCCTCAAAAATCTACGATTTTCTCGGTTTCCGTGCTTCGATAAATTATATCAAACGTATCTTTTATTTTCAATATTTTGTTGCTTTTGCACAATATCGCTTTACTATATTAAGTTATGCGTTGTATTTTTTATTTAATAACAGATAATTAAGGAAAGAAACTAAATAAATTAAGTGTCATAATTTCCACATTTATTTCAAAATATTATGATGTTGGGGTCAAAACATGTGCTATAAACTTAGCAT
>ULUY01000802.1_pt1 | contig 15743 bp, 14 predicted proteins | sample 1959031 | NCBI WGS metagenome assembly ULUY01 (sample SAMEA4835774, study PRJEB28245) | human gut metagenome | biome: gut microbiome; material: fecal sample | place: Denmark | collected 2008
GACGGGCTGCCTGGGGCAATCCCTGGATTTTCCGGGAGGTGAATGCCTATCTGGAGCGGGGAGAAATTCTGCCGCCGCCCAGCTGGGAGACCCGTCTTGCTATGGCGAGAGAGCATCTCCACGGTCTGGTAAAGGAAAAAGGGGAGAATCATGCGGTTCGGGAAATGCGGGCCCATGCGAGCCGGTATTTCCACGGCCTGCCGAAGGCAGCAGAGCTGCGGCGGGAGATCATGAAGGCTCTTACGGAGGAGGAATTCAACGGTATCCTGGACCGGTACGAAGCAGAGCGGGGATTTACGGAGCCGAACAGAGAGGACAATAAGTAAGGGCTCTTCCTGATATTATTAGCAATTATGAAAAGAAAACGCTGAAATTATAATTTGATAATTATAATCAGATTATAATTTCGACGTTTTTTCGTTTTTAAAAGGGCTGAGACTTTCAATTTCGTTGACATACACAAAGGGAAATACTAGAATAAAAAGGTAATGTGAAGTGAACAATTTTTGAGTCCGGAGGCTTGTGCATGAGTGAGACAGCACGGGCTTTTTTATCTCAAAGCGAGAGGAGAATCTGTCAGCCATGGATCTGCTTGCGGAAAAGATGATGAAACTTTTCGGGTGCGGTATGGGCTGTGTTGTTTCCCTTGAAAAGGCTGAAATCGGAAATTATTTCAGCTGGGGAAGAATGGATTTTCTCCCGGTTCTTTCACGTGTAAGAATTGCGCTTCTTTTCGGAGTATGCCCTGAAGGGCTCTGAGAAGAAGTTTTTTGTTGGAATTTTATTGTTCAAAGGGAGGAAAAATCATGCATGTAGGTATTGTTATGGGCAGCGATTCCGATCTGCCGGTCATGAAAAAGGCCTGCGAAATCCTGGACGGCTTCGGCGTTTCCTATGATGTAACCATTGCATCGGCTCATCGTACGCCGAAAAAATTAGCTGAATTTGTAGCGGCTGAAGAAGAGAAGGGAGCTTCCGTATTCATTGCCGGCGCAGGTATGGCAGCAGCTCTTCCGGGAGTGGTTGCAAGCATGACGCTTCGTCCGGTTATCGGTGTTCCGCTTTCCGGCGCCAAGCTGGACGGCATGGATGCGCTTCTGTCCATTGTACAGATGCCTTCCGGAATTCCGGTTGCAACGGTTGCCATTGACGGTACGAAGAATGCTGCTTATCTGGCTGTTGAAATCGGTGCGCTTTCCGATCCCGCACTTTATGAAAAATATAAGAAGTACAGAGAAGATGCTGCTGCAGAAATCTATAAAAAGGATGAAAAGCTGCAGGAATCTCTGAAGAAGTAAGAGGCTATATTTTATTTATTACTTAACATATAAGGAGCAAAACAATGAAAGAATACAAACCCTTCAAATCCGGAAAAGTTCGTGAACTCTATGATCTGGACGACAGCCTTGTTATGGTCTGCACCGACCGCATTTCTGCATTCGACAACATCCTGAAGTGCCCGATTCCGGAAAAAGGCTGCGTGCTGAACCGCATGTCCAAGTTCTGGTTTGATTTCACAAAGGATATCGTACCGAACCATATGATTTCCATCGATACAAAGGATATGCCGGAATTCTTCCAGACCCCGGAATTCGAAGGCCGCTCCATGAAGACACTGAAGCTGGACATGATCCCCGTAGAATGCATCGTCCGCGGCTATATCACCGGCTCCGGCTGGGAAGGCTATCAGAAGGACGGAAAGGTCTGCGGTATTGAACTGCCGAAGGGACTGCAGGAATGCCAGAAGCTTCCGCAGCCGATCTTCACTCCTTCCACCAAAGCTCCTGCAGGAGAACATGATCAGAATATTTCCATGGAAGAAGGGGTTGAATGGGTAGAAAAATTCTTCCCCGGAAAAGGCAAAGAATATATGGAAAAGCTGGCTGAACTGACCCTGGCTCTTTACAACAAGTGCGCTGATTATGCACTGGAAAGAGGTATCATCATTGCGGATACCAAGTTCGAATTCGGTCTGAATGAAAAGGGCGAAATCGTTCTGGGCGATGAAATGCTGACTCCGGACAACTCCCGCTTCTGGCCGGCAAAGGGCTATGAAGCAGGCCACGGCCAGCCTTCCTATGATAAGCAGTTCGTCAGAGATTATCTGAAAGCAAACCCGGGCGATACTGTTCCGCAGGAAATCATCGACAAGACCATCGGTATCTATAAGGAAGCATATGAACTCCTCACCGGAGAAAAGTTCTGATTGAACGGAAAAGGCGTCGGAAACAGCGCTCTGTGCGGTGCGGCTTCCCGCTGCTTCATAAAAAATGAGGAAGGGCATCCTGCCCGAAGATTTCTAGACAGGAGAATGGAATGTATAAAAGTTTTGACGTATATGACGATAAGCCTCATGAAGAATGCGGCGTATTCGGCATTTTCGACCGCGAGGCTTCGGCGGTGCATGATACCTACTACGGGATCTTTGCGCTGCAGCACCGGGGCCAGGAAAGCGCAGGAATCACTGTTTCCGATGGACGGAAAATGAATACGGTCAAGGGAATGGGCCTTGTCACAACCGTTTTCCGCAATCTTCCGGAAATGGTAGGCCATATCGGCATCGGTCACGTGCGCTATTCCACGACCGGTTCCTCGATTCCCGTCAATGTGCAGCCCCTCCAGGCAGAAAGCGTAGACGGCCCGATGGCACTGGCACATAACGGCAACCTGGTCAACACGAAGAATCTGAGAAAAAGATTGCTGATGGAAGGATCTACCTTCAATACGACCATGGATACGGAAATCCTGATCAAGCTGCTGGCCCGTTCCCGGAGAGATCGGGTGGAAGACAAGTTCAGGGAACTCATGGATGAAATCCACGGTGCCTATGCTATCGTGTTCTGCACAAACAAGGTTCTTTACGGATGCCGGGACCCCTTCGGATACCGTCCGCTGGTGCTGGGGAAGACAGAAACCGGCTGGGTTCTCGCTTCGGAAACGGTTGCTCTGGACGCAATCGATGCGAAATTTGTCAGAGATATCCTTCCCGGGGAAATTGTTTCCATTGATGATGACGGCGTTCATTCCACCATGTACTGCCCGGTGGAAGGACATAAGCACGGCATCTGCTCTTTTGAATACATTTATTTTGCCCGTCCGGATTCCGTGATGAACGGACAGGATATCTACGAAGCCCGGCTGAACATGGGCCGGAAGCTTTGGGAAGAAACGCATTATGACGGCGACGTGGTCATGAGCGTTCCCGATTCCGGCAATGTGGCGGCACTGGGCTATGCAAAAGCTTCCGGAATTCCCTTCGTGGAAGGTCTCCTGAAGAATAAGTACATGGGCCGTACATTCATCCAGCCGGGACAGAAGAACCGGGAAAGAGCCGTCCGCATGAAGCTGAATCCGATCCGCATGAATGTGGAAGGAAAGCGCATCATTCTGATCGATGATTCTATCGTCCGCGGCACTACGAGCGGTATCATTATTGATCTGCTGAAAAATGCCGGCGCGAAGGAAATCAAGCTCTGCATCAGTTCTCCGCCTGTCAAGTATCCCTGCTTCTTCGGAATTGATACGGCAGAAAGAAAGCAGCTGATTGCAGCATCTCATTCTGTTGAGGAAATCCGGAAGAGCATCGGTGCGGATGCGCTTCATTACCTGTCTCAGGAAGGGCTGGCAGAATCCATTTCCCATATCCGGAAAGAAGACATGTGCTTTGCCTGCTTTGATGGTTTGTATCCCGAACCGGTTCCGCACAACGGACTCGGCAGTATGGAAGATGAGGAATAAGGAGATATCATGACAGAAAAGAAAAAGGGCCTGACTTATGCGGAAGCCGGTGTGGACATTGATGCCGGCGAACGGGAAGTAGAGCTGATCAAGAAATCGGTCCAGGCAACCTATACAAAGGGTGTTCTGGGCGATCTGGGCGGATTCGGCGGACTGTATCGTCTGAAGGATGAGCTGTCCGAGGATCCGATCCTCGTTTCCGGTACAGACGGCGTAGGGACAAAGCTTCGTCTGGCCATTGAAATGGGAATTCATAACACCATCGGACAGGACTGCGTAGCCATGAGCGTAAATGATGTGCTTGTACAGGGCGCACGTCCGCTGTTCTTCCTGGACTATATCGCAACAGGCAAGCTGGAACCGGAACTGATGGCGGAAATCGTCAAGGGCGTTGCCGATGCATGCATTGAATCAGGCTGTGCGCTTCTCGGCGGAGAAACCGCGGAAATGGCCGGCTTCTATGCAAAGGGCGACTACGATGTAGCCGGCTTTGCGGTGGGCATCGTAGACAGAAAGGACCTCATCACCGGAGAAAATATTGCAGAAGGCGATGTTATCCTGGGCCTGCCTTCCACAGGCGTTCATTCCAACGGCTACTCTCTGGTGCGCCGGATCATTCAGGATGAAAAACTGGATCTGAAGAAGACTTACGAAGGCTTTGACAAGCCTCTGGGCGAGGTCCTGCTGACCCCGACCCGCCTGTATCCGAGACCGGTTCTGCCCGTATTGAAGGGAGCAAAAGTCAACGGTCTGGTTCATATTACCGGCGGCGGCTTCTACGACAATATCCCGAGAGTTCTTCCGGAAGGAACCCGGGCCGAAATCGATGCCGATCAGTGGCCGATGCTGCCGGTATTCCCCTTCCTCATGAATCTGGGCGGCGTAGATCCCCATGAAATGTACCGCACCTACAACTGCGGTCTGGGCATGCTTCTGATCCTGGATCGGGAAAATGCGGAAAAAGCAAAGGAAATCCTGAAGGGAATCAATGAACCGGTTTACGAAGTAGGCCGGATTACCAAGGGCGACAGAGATGTTGTTGTGACGGGCGGTCTTTTCCATGAGTAAGAAGAAAATTCTGATTTTTGCATCCGGACGCGGCTCCAATGCGGAAGCCATTCATGAAGCCTGCGAAAGCGGCGTGATTAACGGCGAAATCGTCGGTGTAATCTGCGACCATGCAGACGCACAGGTTCTGGAAAGAGCGAAAAGATGGAACGTTCCTTCCGTTGTACGTGAACTGAAAAGCTATCCGGACAAGGCGGCTTTTAATGATGCACTGCTGGAAGAGGCGAAGAAATTCGCTCCCGACCTGATCTGTCTGGCAGGGTACATGAGAATCTGCGGAGAAAACCTGATTCATGCCTTCCCGGGAAAGATCATGAATATCCATCCGGCGCTTCTTCCGAGCTTCCGCGGTCTCCATGCACAGCGGCAGGCCGTTGAAGCAGGCGTCAAGGTAGCAGGCTGCACCGTTCATTTCGTCGGAACCGGACTGGATGACGGCCCGATTATCACACAGACGGCTGTGCCGGTTTACGATGATGACGATGAAGATACGCTTTCCGCACGCATTCTCGAGCAGGAGCATCCGACCTATGTCAGAGCCGTTGCTGCTTTCTGTGCGGACAAGCTTACGCTGAAGGATCATCACGTTTCCGGAATGCATGCAAAGAAGTAAGAGAGAAAATCATTACGAATCATCGGGAGAGTCCGGTACGGCTCTTCCGGGTGATTCCTGTTCAGATAAAGGAGGAAAATATGACCATTAAAAGAGCGCTTATCAGTGTATCTGATAAGACCGGAGTCGTAGAATTTGCCAAAGGCCTCCATGACCTGGGTGTGGAAATCATTTCCACCGGCGGCACAATGAAAGCCATTGCAGATGCGGGAATTCCCGTAAAGTCTGTTTCCGAAGTGACCGGATTCCCGGAAATGATGGACGGCCGCGTAAAGACCCTCCATCCGAAAATCCACGGCGGAATTCTGGCTATCCGGGATAACCCGGAACATGTGAAGGCTATGAAGGAACACGGCATCACCGGCATCGATCTGGTAGCCGTAAACCTTTATCCTTTCCGGGAAACCATTGCAAAGCCGGATGTTACCCGGGCAGAAGCCATTGAAAATATCGATATCGGCGGTCCGTCCATGGTTCGTGCAGCGGCAAAGAATTACAAATACGTAGCTATCGTAGTAGATCCTGCACAGTACGGCGATATTCTGGAACGGATTAAGAACGATACCATGACGGAAGAATTCCGTCTGGAACTTTCCCGCAAGGCATTTCTCCATACCGGCCTCTACGACTGCGCGATTGCAGACTACCTGACCAAGGAAGTTACAGGCAATAAGGAAGCTATGCCCGATGTATTTGCACATGCATATACCAAGCTTCAGGATCTTCGTTACGGCGAAAATCCGCACCAGAAGGCAGCCTTCTATAAGGACCCGGAAGCAAAGGGCGGCATTGCCTTTGCCAAGCAGCTTCACGGCAAGGAACTTTCCTATAACAACATTGTAGACATGGAAGCAGCATGGGATCTGGTCTGCGAATGGAAAGATCAGCCTGCCTGCGTCATCATCAAACACACCAATCCCTGCGGCGCAGCCCTCGGAAAGGATGCGGTGGATGCTTTCAACCGGGCATTCAATGCAGACAGTAAATCCGCATTCGGAGGCATCGTTGCCCTGAACCGGGAATGCGACAAGGCAGCGGCGGAAGCTATGAAGCCGATTTTCTTTGAAGTCGTACTGGCTCCGAAGTTCTCTGCAGAGGCTCTGGAAATTCTGGGCACAAAGAAGAATATCCGCCTGATTGAAGTACCGGCCAATGAAGAAGAAGAACTGCAGCTCCATAAGGTTTCCGGCGGTCTGCTGATTCAGACTCCGGACAACAGTGCAGAAACAAGAGAAGACTGCAAGGTTGTTACCGACAGAGCGCCTACGGAAGAAGAATGGCAGGCGCTGGAATTTGCATGGAAGATCGTTAAGCACGTAAAATCCAATGCCATCGTTCTCACCGGCAAGGATGTGACCCTGGGTGTAGGTGCCGGCCAGATGAACCGTGTCGGCTCTGCGGAAATTGCGATTGAAGAAGCAGGCGAAAAGGCAAAGGGCTCTGTTATGAGTTCCGACGCATTCTTCCCCTTCGGCGATACCATTGAAGCGGCAGGCAAAGCAGGCATTACCGCTGTCATTCAGCCCGGCGGCTCCATCCGCGACCAGGAATCCATTGATATGGCCAATAAATACGGAATTGCCATGGTCTTCACCGGCCATCGCCATTTCCGCCACAGCTGAGAGAGGATATACCCATGAAAGTATTAGTTATCGGAAGCGGCGGCAGAGAACATGCTCTGGCATGGGCTCTTTCCCGCAGCCCTTCGGTAGAACAGGTTTATGCGATTCCCGGAAATGACGGGATGAAAGATGTAGCAGACATTGTTCCCGTGAAGGGAAATGAAGATATCATCGATTTTGCACGGCTGATGGACATCGGTCTGACCGTGGCCGGCCCGGAAACAGTTCTGACGGAAGGCCTTGCCGATGAATTCGAAAAGCAGGGACTGGCATTCTTCGGCCCCTCTGCTGCAGCAGCCCGTATTGAAGGATCCAAAGGCTTTGCCAAGAAGCTCATGAAGAAATACGGGATTCCTACCGCAGCTTATGAAATCTTTACGGATGAAGAAAAGGCCGTGGAATATCTGAAGCAGAATAATACCTATCCGATTGTCATCAAGGCAGACGGACTGGCTGCCGGCAAGGGTGTTATCATTGCCATGAACGAAGAACAGGCCGTTGAGACTGTGAAGGATATGCTGGAAGGACACTCCTTCGGCAGCGCCGGAAGCTCTGTGGTCATCGAAGAATATATGGAAGGGGAAGAAGCGAGCATGCTCTGCTTCTGCGACGGAACCACTGTAGTTCCCATGATCTCCTCCCAGGATCATAAGAGAATCTTCGAGGGAGACCGGGGTCCGAATACAGGCGGCATGGGGGCATATGCGCCTGCGCCGGTCATGACAGATGACATCCGCACTCAGGTGGATCTGCGCATTCTCCGTCCGATTGTGGCGGCTATGAAGCAGGAAGGATACCCCTTCAAGGGATGCCTTTATGCAGGACTGATGATTACCAAGAACGGTCCGAAAGTGGTGGAATTCAACTGCCGCTTCGGAGATCCGGAGACGGAAGCCGTTCTGCCCCTCTTTGACGGAGACCTTGCACAGGTCATGCTGGCCTGCGCAAAGGGAACACTTCGGAAAGACATGGTGAAGTGGAAGGAAGGCGCCTGCGTGGATGTAGTCCTTGCTTCGGAAGGCTATCCGGGTTCCCATTCCTCCGGGGAAGTGATTACCGGCCTGGAAGAAGCGGAAGCGACAGGCTGCCATATTTTCCATGCAGGGACCAAGAAGGTAAACGGACAGTTTACCGTCAACGGCGGCCGCGTGCTGAATGTGGTTGCTGTAGCGTTTACTCTGGAAGAAGCAAAGGAAAAAGCCTATGAAGGCGTTTCCAAAATCAAGTGGAGAGGCATGCAGTACCGTCACGATATTGCAGACAAAGGCCTGAAGCACCTGAGAGAAAAATAAAGAAGAAATAAAAACAGCTCGAATCATTCTTTGGATTCGGGCTGTTTTTTGTTGCTCCTTCCGGCAGGCAGATCCGGCCCGGTGATTCCGGCTTTTCCGGACAGACGGAAGGGACGGGAACCGGGAAAGTACTTTTCGGACTTTACACTTTTTTTACAATTTCCACAAAAGCTATACCTTGTATTGGATTTTTCTTTTACACCCGGCCTTTACACTGATAACAGTAAAACAAATGTGAAATTTGGAAGGAGATCATTATGAGACTTAAAAAATGGATTGCTTTGGGACTTTGCGCAGCAACGGTAGGACTGGCAGCCGGCTGCGGCGATTCCGGTAACAAGGGCGCAGCAAGCAGTGCAGCAAAGGTAAGCGGTAAGGTTACCGTTTCCGGTTCTTCTGCTCTTCTGCCGCTGGCTAAGGACGCAGCTGCAAAATTCAAATCCGAGCATCCTGAAGTTTCTCTGACACTCAATGCAGGCGGCAGCGGCACAGGTCTGAAGCAGGTCGCTGAAGGTTCCGTAGACATCGGCAACTCCGATGTTCCCGCTGAAGAAAAGCTCCCCGCAGATAAAGCAAAGGGACTGGTTGATCACAAGGTAGCTGTTCTGACCATTGCTCCGGTTGTCAACAAGGACATCGCAGCACAGGTTAAGAGCCTCACCAAGGAACAGCTCCAGGACGTATTCACCGCAAAGGTAACCAACTGGAAAGATGTAGGCGGCCCGGATGAACCGATCGTTCTTGTAACCCGTCCGTCCACTTCCGGAACCCGTGCTCTCTTCACCGAACTGGCACTGGCAGGCAAGGAAGAAGCTTCCAACAAGTCCCTGGAAACCGACGACAGCGGCACACTGATTCAGAGCGTTGCCCAGACAAAGGGTGCTATCGGTTATGTAGCACTGTCTTACCTGGTGAACAACAAGGATGTGGAAGCCATCGCTATCGACGGAGTTATGCCGACTCTCGAAAATACCTACAACGGCACCTATCCTGTATTCGGTTATGAACACATGTATACCAAGGGCGAACCGACCGGAGCTGTAAAGGCATACATTGACTACATCCTCTCCGACAACTACGGCAAGGAAATCGAAAAACAGGGCTACGGCATTGCCGCAAAGATGAAGAAATAATTCATTCGATGAATTCAGCAGGGGAAAAGAGCAGGGGGGAGTTAGCCTTCCCTGCCCTTTTCTCGCAGAAGAAATCAGAAACAGTGGGATCAATCTGTCGGTGTGTGACAGAACAGTCAATTATTTTCAGGCGTAAGGAGTTATTCATGGACAACAAACATATTCCTCTCTTTCGAAGGGAGTATTTGGGAAGAGGGATTTCCGCAGCATGCGCTCTTTTCCTGATCATCCTGGTGATAGGGATGGGATGCTTCCTCCTGGCAAAGGGAATCGGAACATTTACGGATTTTGGACATTCGGTATCGGAATTTCTTTTCTCTCCGGAATGGAAGCCTTCCGATACGGAAGCAGGCGGCGGAAAGGTTGGAGCGGCCGTATTTATCTGGGGTTCTATTCTGACCTGCGGGCTTTCTCTTCTGATTGCTCTTCCGTTTTCGATTTGCACAGCTGTTTTCATGACACAGATTTCCCCCCGCCTGGGAGAAAAGATCATCCGTCCGGCGGTTGAAATTTTTGTAGGCATCCCTTCTGTTGTATACGGCTGGGTCGGCCTGACAGTTCTGGTTCCGCTTCTGCAGAAAATATTTGATCTGCCTCATGGACAGTCTGTCTTGGCGGCAGCCATCGTTCTGGCCGTTATGATTTATCCGACCATTACCTCTGTATCTGCCGACTCCCTGCGGAGCGTCAACAAAAAGTATGTGGAAGGTGCTTACGGACTGGGAGCAACCCGGTGGCAGATGATTTATCAGGTGCTCATTCCGGCGGCTCTTTCCGGCATTCTCACCGCAGTCATCCTGGGACTGACCCGTGCTTTTGGCGAAGCTCTTGCCGTTTCCATGGTTATCGGCAAGATGAAGGCCTTTCCGGACAGCCTGCTTGCTCCGACCAGCAACCTGACCGCAGCAATCGCTTCCGATATGGGCGGCGCAATGGACGGCGGCGAATTCAATGCTGCTTTGTGGACCATGGCACTCCTGCTCTTCATCATTTCTTTCATCTTCATTCTTTTGATTCATAAAGTATCTGCCCGAAAAGAGGTTACAGCATGACCCGTGAAAATGTACTGCAGAAAAAGGACCTGGGAATCTTTTCCGGGGAAGAAAGAGGCCTGACGCAGGCCAGAACTGCAGATAAGATTGCCACCGCTGCATTTTACGGAATCAGCGCTGCATTCGTCCTTTTATTGATTGCCTTTACTCTCTATGTAGTATGGGGCGGCATAAAGGCATTCAAGCCGGAAATCTTCTCCTTCAGTGAGACCGGCATCGGCAACCAGTTCTTCAATACAGTATACCTGGTTGTATTATCTATTTTGATTTCTTCTCCGATCGGCATTATGGCCGGCGTTTATATGGCGGAATATACTACGGAAGGCAGAATGACACAGATGCTCCGCATGGCCATCGAAACCCTGTCTTCTCTTCCGTCTATCGTTATCGGTTTGTTCGGGTATCTCGTTTTCATCATCATGGCAGGAGAACAGTGGAATCTGTTTGCCGGTGCGCTGGCAGTATCCATCCTTTCTCTTCCTCTCCTGACTTCCACGACCTATGAGGCGATGAAGGTCCTTCCCAAAGGATACAAGGAAGGCAGCCTGGCTTTGGGCGCGACCCGGTTTGAAACAATTGTCAAAGTTATGCTGCCGGCATGCATCCGTCCTATCGTTACAGGGATTATTCTTGCGGCAGGCAGAGCCTTCGGCGAAGCAGCAGCCCTGCTGTATACCGCCGGCATGAGTACCGATATTAACTGGCAGGTATGGGATATTACTTCTCCTACATGCCCTCTGAATCCATTCCGTCCGGGCGAAACCCTGTCCCTGGCAGTATGGGCAGCCCGTACAGAAGGTGTGGGTGCCTCTGCTGCTGACGTAGCTGCTGCTGCATCGGCCATCCTTATGCTGATGGTTCTTGTATTCAGCATCGGCGCCCGCCTGATCAGTGCTTATTTATCTAAGAAAACAGAAGGAGAACAATCATGACAGAAAACCAGTCTGCAGCACTTACTGCACCGCTTGGAGCATCCGCTATTTCCGTATATTCCGATATCAGCTTTGACTGCCGGAAGGTAAACCTTTACTACGGCAGCTTCCAGGCACTGAAGAATATCGATCTTCGAATTGAAAAAAATAAGATTACCGCACTGATCGGACCTTCCGGCTGCGGCAAGTCCACGTTCCTCCGTACGCTGAACCGTATGAATGATCTGATTCCCGGATGCCGGGTAGAAGGGGAAATCCTTCTGGACGGTGTTGACGCATACAATGCAGTCGATCCGATCGTTCTCCGCCGCCATGTAGGCATGGTATTCCAGCAGCCGAACCCGTTCCCGAAGAGCATTTATGACAACATTGCTTACGGCCCCCGTCTGAAAGGCATCACCAAGAAAGCAGAACTGGATGAAATTGTGGAAAAAAGCCTGAAGGAAGCAGCTATCTGGGATGAAGTCAAGGATCGCCTCCGCAAATCCGCTCTGGGACTCTCCGGCGGCCAGCAGCAGAGACTCTGCATCGCTAGAGCCCTTGCAGTACAGCCGGAAGTTCTGCTCATGGACGAAGCGACCTCTGCTTTGGATCCGATCTCCACGGCTCACATTGAAGACCTGGCCCTGAAGCTGAAAGAATCCTATACAGTGATTATGGTTACCCATAACATGCAGCAGGCAAAACGTATTGCCGATAAGACCGCTTTCTTCTATCTGGGAGAAATGGTGGAATACGGAGAAACTGAGCAGATTTTTGAAAATCCGCAGAAGGAAAAAACCATGCGCTATGTATCCGGCAATTTCGGCTGATGCCATGAATTTGTTTATTTTGACTTCTTTATCTTGTGGTAAAATAGAATAGCTAATCTGGAAGCCGGTCGTTTTCTTGAAAAGCGGCCGGTTTTAGTAGTTTTTTATCAGGAGGTTTCTATGCCCCTTATTTATTGTGTAGAAGATGACGACGGAATCAGGGAACTGGTGAGCTATGCCTTGCGCAGTCAGGGATACCAGGCGAAAGGATTCGAAAAGTCGGAGCCTTTCTGGAAATCGCTGGAAAAGGATGTACCGGATCTGATTTTGCTCGATATTATGCTCCCCGGAGAAGACGGCCTTGCCATTCTGAAAAGACTGAAAGATTCTCCTCTGTGGAACAGCATCCCCGTTGTGTTCATGACCGCCAAGACCGGCGAATATGATATTGTGAAGGGCTTGGATATGGGCGCTGACGACTATGTAAAGAAACCCTTCGGCATTCTGGAATTGATTTCCCGGATTCGCTCGGTTCTGCGCCGGAGCCAGAAAGGAAAGGAAAAAGTCAAGGAAGAATCCTTCGGCGCCGTAAAGATAGACCGGGATGCTCACCGCGTGACGGTGGACGGGAAGGAAATTCAGCTTACATTAAAAGAATTTGACCTTCTCTGCTATTTGTTGTTAAATAAAGGAATCGTTTTATCCCGAAACCAGATTATGCAGGCGGTCTGGGATTCACCCTTCGGTATCGAAAGCCGTACTGTCGATATGCATATCATGAGCCTGCGGCAGAAATTAGGAAAAGACGGAGCTGCTATTCATACTGTAAGGGGGGTGGGCTACCGCCTTTTAGATAAAGACTGAAGGAGGACCTCATGAGGACAAGAGTCTATAAAAACCTGTTGATTATGGGCATATTCTCTGTACTTGCCGCATTTATACTTTCGATTATTCTCTATTACCAGGGGCTGCAGGAACAGTTTTCCAAGGACCTGGAACGGATGACAGGAGATATGGCGCTTGCCCTTTCTGTGGAGGAACAGGACCGAGGCAGGGAATATCTGACACAGATTTTTGAAGCCCACGGCAGAAGAGTGCATATCGTATGGCTCGATGCGGCGGGAGAAGTCCTTTATGACAGCGACGGAGTTGCCGATGAAGACTATAAATCGGGACCGGAGGTCAAAGATGCCCTGGAGTATGGAAAGGGAAGCAATATTCATAAATCGGCGGAAGGCTATCCCAAGTCCTATTTTGCGGAAAGAGTGCCGGACGGATCGATTCTGCGGATTTCTGCATTCCGGGAAGTCTTGTTCCGTGACTTTTCCAATTATTTCCCGGAAATTATGCTTTTCCTTTTCGTCTTTTTTGCCGGATGCCTTGCAGCAGCAGAACGGCTGACCGAACAGGTCCTTCGGCCTTTCCATATGCTGGGCGAGCTGGTGCAGCAGATCATGGAGGGGAAAAATCCGTCGGATATGGCGGATTATAAGGAACTTCGCCCCCTGATTCAGAAAGTGGAAGAACAGAGAAACGATATCCAGAACTATCTGGAGGACATAGAAGAGGATCGGCATACCATCCGTACCGTTATCGATACCATTTCCGACGGGATCATTCTTTTGAATGCCAATAAGGAAATTCTGGATTATAACAAGAGTATCGAGGCATTGTTCGGGTTTGCGGAAAATAAGCGATACCGCCGTATTTCCAATATGTACCATGATGAAGATTGGCTCCGGTGTATCGGGAAAGCGTTCCGGGAAGGCGGAAGATCCCAGTATACCATGCAGATCTCCGATAAGCCCTACCAGGTTATCATGAAAAGTATGGAAATCAATGAGGGCGAGAATGTGCTTCTCATCGTTCTTCATGATCTGACCGAAAGCTATGCGTCGGAAAAGATGAGGCGGGAATTCTCTGCCAATGTTTCTCACGAACTGAAAACGCCGCTCACCTCCATCAGCGGTTATGCAGAAATGATTGCCAACGGCATGTATCAGAGCGAAGCCGATGTCAGAGTTTTCGGCAATCGAATCATGAACGAATCCCAGCGCATGATGTCTCTCATTGAAACCATCATGCACCTGTCCAAAATTGAAGAAACGGAAACCACGATTTCCTGGAAGGCTGTTGCATTGGACAGCCTGATCCGCTATGCGGCAGACCTTGTCATGCCGCAGGCCAGTGCAAAGAATGTAACGGTCCATGTAGAAGCAGAACCTCTTTATACCTACGGCAATGCGGCTCTTTTGTCCGAGCTGATTCTGAACCTGCTGGACAACGGCATCAAGTACAACAATGAAAGCGGCAATATTCTGGTGAAGCTTGCCTCCGAGGGAGAGGATAAGGTCATTCTTACGGTTTCCGATACGGGAATCGGCATTCCGAAGGAAAAGCAGGGAAGAGTCTTTGAACGATTCTACCGTGCGGAAGAAAGCCGCAACCAGTCTACCGGAGGAAGCGGTCTGGGACTTGCCATCTGCAAGCACATTGTACAGAAGCATAAGGGAGAAATGTTCATTGCCAGCGAAGAAGGAAGCGGAACAACCGTTACTGTTATTCTTCCCCGGGTTGCCGATGCAGATGTATTTAAGGAAACAGAAGACTTCCGGGCAGCGCAGCAGGAAGCTGCCGAAGAGGAATCGGCATGCCTGGAACAGCCGGAGCAGGGACAGGATGAAGAATCCAAATCCCGCCAGGATAAGAAACAGGGGAAGCCGAAAAAGCTGAAAAAGGAAAAGACCAGAGACAAGAAGGAAAAGAAAGACAAGAAGAAAACAGAAAACAAACCGGATAAAGCAGAACATAAAGAAGATCATAAGGACGGACATAAGAAGTCCTGACGGTTTGATGAAGCCCCTGGAGAGAGCAGTATACTCTTTCCGGGGGCTTTTCCTGTATATTTCCTTTCCTCTGCGGCAGGAACGCCTCAGGAGACCGTAGGAAGCGAATTTAAAGAAACAAATCAGGGATCGGAGATTGGAATCTGTATAAACGGGAATAAAGGAGAGCGGCTGTGCGGCAGATCCTGCAGGAAGAGAAATGAGATCCATAGAATCCGGCAGGAAGGAATTGGGGAAGCGAAATCAGAGAGACGGAGAAGTGCAGGGGATAAAGTCATGTATGGGGACAGCAGCAGACAGGGAAAGAAAAAGAAGGCAAAACAAAAGAGTCTTAAATTATTTTAAGAGTACCTTTTAATATCAGCATCGAATGAAAAGTGCATGTTTACGAAAATAAAACGGGAATAAACGGTAAAGTAATAAGAAAACAAAAGAGGAAAAGAGGAAAAAACGGAGATCCATAGACGGAAAATCAATGATTCGCGAAAAGACAGCAGCGGGGAAAATGAATCATGACGCAAAATGAACCTTTGACAGAATGTATACAGATTGTTATAATAAGCTTGCTATCTGAACAGGATGTCAGGCCGGGATTCCAAAGAAGAACGGATTCGACAAACTTTGAAAAAACTTCAAAAAACCTGTTGACAGAATGAAGCAAAAATGATATGATTACACTCGTCGCTGATACAGCG
>ULUY01004497.1_pt1 | contig 15681 bp, 13 predicted proteins | sample 1959031 | NCBI WGS metagenome assembly ULUY01 (sample SAMEA4835774, study PRJEB28245) | human gut metagenome | biome: gut microbiome; material: fecal sample | place: Denmark | collected 2008
AAAGTGTTGTGCTCTACCAGCTGAGCTAGCGAATCAAACCTATATTGCATCGTTTCCCGATTGCGAGTGCAAAGGTAGTGATAATTTTTGACTCTGCAAGTTTTTAGGGGATTTTTTTCTTCTTCTCTCCTATTTTTCTTCTATTTCTTTCGTCTGAACCGGCTTTTCGGGCTTATTTTCAGAATCGGTAACCTCATTTTCTGGAGATATATCTAAATTTTCCATCAAAATAAACCGTTTATAATACGACAAGCAGAGCGTTGTCAGCGGTAAAGCGATAATCAGGCCGATAAATCCTAACAGTGTACCCCAAATGGATAAGGAAAGTAAAATAATGGCCGGATTCAAGCCCATGGCCTTTCCCATAATACGGGGCGTCAGATACAGATCCTGTATGGCCTGCACAATACCTAATACCAATAACGATAAGCCAAACAAGATCCAGAAATTTTCTCCTGTCTCGGCCGAACGGAGCAGACTAAGCAATGCCATCGGAATCAATCCGATCGTCTGCAAATAAGGGATCAAATTCAAACAGCCGATAAATAAGCCCAAGGTAACAGCCAAAGGGAAATTGATAATCTTAAATCCGATAGCCAATAAAACACCTACGCATAAGGCAATCAGCGACTGTCCACGGAAATAGCGGTTCATACTAAGTTCTACATCATCTGCCAGCTGACTGATAAACGGACGATAGCGTTCCGGAATCAACCGAAGCCAACCGCTCGCTATCTTTTCATAATCCAACAAGATAAAAATAAAATACAGGAAAATAACAAATATAATCGTCACGCTTACTAATACCGAGAAAGTACTCGTCAGCAAATTCCAGGCTTTCGGAGCAATCTGTTTGATTGCCTGCAATATGTTTTCCCGATTGACAAATTCCCGCAAAGCTTCCGGATCAATACTATTTTCCAAATACTCTACCCAACTGTTAGGTATCAGTGGAATATAACCAGGAGCAGCCTGCCGGTTATTCAAGAGTTGTAACAAACGCTCACTTTCTTCCGAAATAGACGGCACAACCATGACGGTAATCAGGGTTATTACCAAAGCAATTGATATCAGGACCGCTAAAATAGACAAAATCCGGCTCTTTAATTTCAATTTATACTGGAAGAACTTCACAAAAGGCTGGCACATATAGGCCATCAGCCAGGCAATTAAGAAAGGTAAAAGGGCATTTCGCAAGGTGACAATCAAATATAATATCGCACCGACCAGCAAAACGCCTATTCCAATGCGCACGACACGATCAAATGTAAACGGTTTATCAAACATGGAATCCATAATTATTTCTATCTTTGTTTTTCACAAAGGTAACATAAAGGTTAAAACTTCATAATGAAACTTTCAAAAATATTTATTCTGGCAGCATTTATTTTATGCTTTACTCCAGGATTCGGGCAAAAGGCAAATGTCATCGAGCGTTTCCTGAACCAGCCAGGCATGGAACATGCTTCGTTTGCCTGTCTGGCAACAGACATATCCAATGGAAAAACAATCGGAAAATACCAGCCGGACCTGCAACTCACTCCGGCTTCCGTACTCAAGCTGCTGACTACTGCTACAGCACTGGAACTGTTGGGCGAAACCTATCGCTTTCCGACAACAATCAGCTACGAAGGGACTATAACCAATGGGGTACTGAATGGGAATATCTATATTCAAGGTCACGGAGACCCGACCTTAGGCTCATCACATTTCGCCCCTGAATCGGAAACATTCATCAATCAATGGAAAGAAGCCATCCGGGAAAAAGGCATTCGGGAAATCAAAGGAGCGATAATTGCCGACGAAAGCATCTTCGACAATGAAGGCATATCCATGAAATGGGTGCGCGAAGACCTGGGCAGCTATTATGGTGCCGGAAGTTACGGACTTTCGTTTCACGATAATCTGTATGCCCTTTATCTGAAGAGTGGCGCTGCTGGAACACGTCCTAACATCATACGGACTGAACCGGATATCGACCTGGACTTTCATAATTATCTCAAAGCAGCAGCTGTTAAGAGCGACAGCAGCTATATTGTCGGTATGCCATTTTCGGACGAACGGTATTTGTACGGAGTTGTTCCGGCCAACCGGACTTCCTACCGGCTCAAAGGAGATATTCCGGAACCAGCCCTATATTTAGCCCAATATGTACAGAAAGAATTAGAGAAAGACGGCATATCCATACAGAAAGAAGCAACCTGCTACCGGATTCTGTATGAAAAGAATGCCTGGAAACCCGGTAAACGGATAGAGATAATCACGACCTATTCACCCACGTTACAGCAGATTGTAGAAAAGACCAATCATGTCAGTCATAATCTTTTTGCCGATGCCTTGCTGAAAACTATCGGATTACGCTACAAGAATCCGCAGAAACGTGTCATCTCCTCTTTCGAGAAAGGCATAGAAGTCATGAAAAGCTATTGGAAAAGCAAAGGACTGGATGTCTCGTCTCTTCGCATCACCGACGGAAGCGGCCTTGCACCGGCCAATAAAGTGACCGCTCATTTCCTGAACGATCTTCTCGTTTATATGGCAAAATCCAAACACGCCAATGCCTTTATGGCGTCATTGCCCCAAGCCGGAGTAGAAGGATCGGTCCGCAATTTCCTGAAAGATACAGCTCTTTCCGGGAAAGCCTTCCTGAAAAGTGGAAGTATGAGCGGCGTCAGATGCTATGCTGGCTATGTAAAAAATCAGGGAAAGACATATAGCGTCGTCTTACTCACCAACAATTATTCCATGAGCAGCTGGACTATCAACCGCAGACTTGAGCAAGTCCTGATCGGACTATTTGGCCAGTAAAATACTATGCTGCGCCAGGAAATCGAAGAATTTCTGCTTATAATTATCAGAAATCGGAATATATTCCTTTCCAAACACAATGCGATTGCGCTCGATAACTTTAATCTTCTCCGGCTGGACAATAAATGAACGGTGTACACGGATGAAACGGTTCGACGGAAGCATATCTTCTACCATCTTCATACTGATCAGGGAAAGAATAGGACGAGCTTCGCCTTCGAGATAAATCTTGACATAATCTTTCAACCCTTCGATATACAAGATCTGGTTCAATTCAATTTGCACTAACTTGTATTCGGTCTTGACAAAGATCCGTTCCACTTCATTCTCGTTAGCTATTCCCGTAACAGGCTCTTCCGTTTTCCGCTGATGCGATTCAAACCAATCGCAGGCTTTCTGTGCAGCCTTCAGGAAATCGGAATAACTGATGGGTTTCAACAGATAATCCAAGGCATTGACCCGATAACTGTCGACAGCATATTGTTCGAAAGCAGTCGTAAAGATAACCTTTGTTTCCGGAGGAAGCATCTTCGAGAATTCCATACCACTCAACTCGGGCATCTGGATATCCAGGAACAAGACTTGTACCGGTTCGTTATGCAAAGCATCCATGGCATTCAGAGCACTGTTATACTTCCCTTTCAACTCCAGAAAAGGAGTTTTTAAAGCGTAACTCTCCAGCAGACTTGCCGCCAAAGGTTCATCATCAATAATAGCACAGGTTAATTTCATTTCACTCCAGTTTGTATTTGTAAATCGGCAATATAGGTATCACCTTCCTGTTCATGTCGGAAAGAATAAGATTCCGGATAAATCAATTCCAGACGTTTCTCCAAATTGACTAATCCAATGCCCGAACCACTCTTGTCTTGTCCGTTCTTAGGAAAGTAACTATTCTCAATCCGACAATGTACTTCCGTTTTATCATACGTGATACAGATACGGATAAATGATGGCAGGTTATTGCTAACTCCATGTTTGAACGCGTTTTCAATCAACGAGATGAAAAGTAAAGGAGCAATCATTCCCCCTTCGTTTTCCTGTCCGCTTATTTGTAAGTCGAGTGATACATGCTCAGGAAGACGGATACGCATCAGTTCAACATAATTACGGATGAAATCCAGTTCTTTCCCCAACGGAACGAACTTCTGGTTACTGTCATACAAGACGTAGCGGAGCAACCGGCTCAAATCATGTACGACACCTTGTGCACGATCGGGACTGAAGGCAATCAAACAATAGATATTATTTAATGTATTAAACAGGAAATGCGGATTCAACTGGCTCTTCAGATTCTGCAATTCGGCTTCCACACGGCTTTGTTCCAAATCACGGCGCATCGTTTCGATCCGATACCAGTTTCTCGTTACCCGGATAGCCACACTTAAACCTGATACCAACATATATAGCACGGCATTACCTAAAAAGAATCCGACAATATTCCGAAATGGAGGTTCTCCTCGCATAGGAGGTTTCCGATGTGGATGTTCATGAGGCGAATCAGGCAATAAATCCATCAAGAGATGAACAGCCACCATCGTAAAGACAATCAACAATACATTGGCCACAAAGAATTCAGGCAAACGACGGGTAAAAAGATATTTCGGAACCAGGATAAAATAATTGACATAGAATACCAACATGAATGAGATGGGTACGATGACGAAACGCATATAACTTTCGATCGTAACTGTTTCTGTCTCGTCTCCGGTAAAAAAGAATGGAATACCAAACAAGATTCCCCACGCTGCCATGTGGATAATCTTGCCCAATCCGTTGGGTGTTCGATAGACCGGCAATTCTTCTTTTTTCATTTTTCCCTGCATAATTCAGTTTTTTCTGTTGTCTTACCTTCCGATTGAATCCAATCATTCCTAAAACCCGTTGTAAACGACGCCCGACAGGAAGAAATATCAATATTTTCCACCAATCGACCGCCGATTAGTCTTACATATCGATATTTTAAGCTGTCAGGCATCACGGACGGTCATAAATATCGATATTTCTTATTAAACGGACGCCGATTACTACAACTTATCAATATTTTTAACAAATCGGCGTCCCCAACAGTTCCAAATATCGATATTTCCTAGTAAACGGAGACCTACCCACCTTTATTTTTCCCTATTCTCGACTGCCGGCGTGCACCAACAACCTTTTCCTTCCGTTTTCTTATTCATACCGGATGGCTTCGATCGGGTCGAGCTGCGCTGCCTTCTTGGCCGGATACCATCCGAAGAAAATACCCGTCGCCGTACAGACGACAAACGATAGAAGCACGCTCCACGGCTGGATGAAGATCGGGAAATGCGCTACTTGATTTACAATGATAGCCGAACCCACACCGAAAATCACACCAATCAATCCTCCCGTCACGCTTATCAGGATGGATTCGATCAGGAACTGCGAAAGGATATCAATCCCTTTTGCCCCGATACTCATGCGTAAACCAATCTCGCGTGTACGTTCCGTTACCGAAACATACATGATATTCATAATACCGATACCACCCACCAAAAGGGAAATACCCGCCACCGCCGCAAGCAAAACGGTCATCATGTCCGTAGTACTTATCAACATCGAACTCAACTCCTGCTGACTACGGATTGTAAAATCATCCTCTTCACCCGCCTTCAGCTTATGGTTGCGACGCAGTATTTCTGTAATCTCATCAATGGCCTGTTCGGTATATTCTTCCTTCAATGCCGAACAGGTAAGGCCTTGCAAATGGGTAATGGCCAAAACTTTCTTCTGTATCGTTGTATAAGGAGCCAGGATCAGGTCGTCCTGGTCCATTCCCATGCTGTTATATCCTTTACTTTCCAATACACCCACAATCTTGAAGGGCAATTTCTGGAAACGGATCACCTTCCCGACCGGATTTTCTCCACCGGGGAACAAGTTATCCACCACCGTCTTCCCGACAACGCATACTTTGGCTGCAACAGCGATGTCTTGTTCGGAAAACATCTCTCCGTCTTCCACTTTATAACGACGGATTTCCATATAATCCGGACTGATACCATAAATCGTAGTCGGCGCGTTGTTGGCTCCGTAAATAACCTGTCCACTACTATTGACCGAAGGAGAAACAGCCGCCACGTAACGTGTCTCATCTACAATGTTCTGATAATCTTCTAGCTTCAGTGTTTCCATACTCGAAGCTTCCTGACGTACACCACCCCGGATATCACCACCCGGTTGGATCATAATCATATTTGATCCCATCTCGCTGATCTCCGCCTGAATACTTCTCTTGGAACCTTGCCCGATAGCCAGCATCGTAATTACCGAAGCCACACCGATAATAATACCCAACATCGTGAGGAATCCACGCATCTTGTTGTTGGCCAAAGCCCGAAGTGCTATTTTGAATAAATTCGTAAGATTCATATCTGTATAAGCTATCTGTTATCAGTCGTCTGTCTTTGGCAATTTGGCCAAAGCTTCGGCTGCATCCAATATATTCTCATTCTTCACATCCGATGTAATATGTCCGTCACGCAACATGATATTCCGGCTACTGTATTGGGCAATCTCCGGATTATGAGTTACGAAGATAATCGTACGTCCTTGGGCATGAAGCTGCTGAAACAATACCAATATCTCAAAGCTGGTACGTGTATCCAGGTTTCCGGTAGCCTCGTCCGCCAAAATCACAGCCGGATCATTCACCAAAGCCCGGGCAATTGCCACACGTTGCATCTGTCCACCCGACATCTGATTACTCTTATGATTCAAACGTTCTCCCAAACCTACAGCAATCAAAGCTTTAATGGCTTTCTCTCTCCGTTGTGCCGCATTATAGGCCGGATTATACATGAGCGGAAGTTCCACATTCTCGATAGCCGTTGTTTTAGGTAGCAGATTATAATTCTGGAAAACAAACCCAATTTTCCGGTTACGAAGTGTGGCTCTCGCACTTTTCCCCATCGTACGAACAGATACACCATCCAAATAATATTCTCCGCTAGTCGGCGTATCCAGACAACCTAATGTATTTAACAATGTACTTTTGCCTGATCCGGAAGTTCCCATAATGGTAACAAATTCACCTTCATAAATCGTAAAACTAACGCCTCGTAACGCGTGAACCACTTCATCACCTACGATAAAATTGCGTTTTATGTTTTCCAGTCTTATAATCTCTTTCATGACGTACGTACTTATATTTTATACTCCACAGAGGAATCATTTTTTACCTTTCTTACTATCTGGCGGTCCCGGCATAAACGGGCTACGTTCTTGTCCGGCAGCCGGCGATACTTCTACAGGAGTCGAAACCGATAAGTCAACCGCTACAATCTCACCTTCCTGTAAGCCATCCACTACTTCTGTAACATTATTATTGCTCGAACCTACAGTAATGGCTTTCGGCTTCAACTGAGTTCCTTCTTCAACCCATACCAACCGTTTTCCTTCGGGAGCCTGCATTGTCGGGTTCTCTACTGTCAGTCCTAACGGCTCCAGCATGCTGGCATCAGCAATAAAACGTAAAGCTTTATTCGGTATCGACAATACATCATTCCGTTCCATTGTATAAATCGTGATGTTTGCCGTCAGACGCGGTTTCAATTTCAAGTCCGGATTATCGGCTGAGATCACAACTTCGTACGTAACAACCGTTGAAGAAGATGATGAACTTGAGGACGATGTACTGCTGTCACTACTTTCACCCAGACGGATTTGTTCCACTTTCCCTTCGAAAACATCATTCGGATATGCATCTACTGTAAATGAAACCCGTTGTCCATCCTGCACACTACCTATATCAGCCTCATCCACATCAGCTATGATCTGCATCTTTGTCAAATCAGCGGCAATTGTAAACAAGGTCGGAGTTTCGAAACCTGCTGCTACGGTCTGCCCTTCTTCAACCGCCTTATTAATCACCACACCATTAATAGGGCTTGTGATCGTAGCATATTCCAGGTTTCGACGAACCTTAACCATTGAGGCCTGGCTCTCTTCATAATTAGCTTTCGCCTGCTCGTAATTGTAGGTTGCCGTTTCATACTCCGTGTCACTGATCAACTTCTTCTCGAACAATACCTTACTACGTGCATAATTCTTCTGCTGATATTCGTACTCCGACTTGCTTTTATCCAACTGCGCGGTAGCTGATTGCAACTCAGCCTCCAATGTCACCTTATCCATTTCTGCAATCAACTGCCCGGCAGTCACCACATCATTATAATCTACATACAGCTTGTCAATAATACCTGAGACCTGCGTACCGACATCTACTTCCGTTACCGGCTCGACAGTTCCCGTGGCGGTCACAACATTCGTAATGGAAGTGCGGCCAACCTTTTCCGTCTCTAAAACCATTCTTCCTCCAGCCTTTTTTCCGGAAAAGAGGAAAAATCCTCCTGCAATGATTACAATTCCGGCCAGGCCGATCATAACTTTTTTCTTATTCATATTATTTGATTACTTTTTTATCCGAAATTCAGGCTTATTTCTAAGTCCGACAATTCGTTTGTCAACTCAAAAATCTACACCTAACATCAACTTATAAACTTATTTTGGTAAAAAGGTTCCCGCGACTCACGTCGCAGGAAACCCCATAAAAGAGAGTGGAGTGAATATCCCGTCTAAATATTGATATCGACGGGCTTCTTCTGATAAATGTTTAAAAGTTGTATACTCATGATTGCCATGTATTTCGACTGAAGTACCTCCTGCTGTGCATTCAGCAGATTGTTCTTTTCTGTCAACATCTCTAACGTATTCTTCATTCCCAGGAAAAACTGTTCTTCAGTTAGTTTAAAACTTTGTTCGATATACGATAATCGTTCAACGGCTGATACATATTGACTCTGAGCAGATGTGGCGTCCAAATAAATACCTTCAACCGTCTGAAGCAAATCTTTCTGAGCGTTCAACAAATCCAGCTGACTGGTTGTAATGGCCAGCTGCGCTTTATTATAAGCTGTCTTCTTTTCCCGATTCGCAAATATAGGAATATTAATTGTTAATCCAACACTCTCGTTGAATTTATTCCATATTTGACTACCAAAAGTGTAGTTTGTGCCAGAAAGATGTCCTGTTCCGATACCCGCATTCATGGATAAGGTAGGCCAATAAGCTGCTTTTGCCTTTTGCTTTTCCAATTCAGCTACTTCAATAGAAAGCTCACTGCTCCGGATCTGCGGCATGACAGCCAGCGACGTTTGATAGATAGATTCTTTATCCGGTAAAGGAGTCACTACTTCCGATTCATCCACATCCGGCATATTCAATGAAATATCTTCTGTAATATCCAGTTCAAGCAATTGCTTCAGCTGCAGCTTATAATTATCTAAGTTCGTCTGAGCAACCACCAGCTGATATTTATCTGTACTGTACTGACTTTCCAGTTGAGCCAGATCGACCGAAGAAATCGAACCTGCCTTATACAGCTCTTCTGCCCGATCACGCTCTGCCTTCGAAGTCTCTACTGTATTTTCGTTGATCTTTACAGATTCCATCGCATACATCACTTGCAGATATGTCTGGACAATAGCTATCTGGATATCATCCTCACTTTGTTCTGTCGACAACTTATCCACTTCATTCTGCAGTTTCTGTTGCTTGATCGTCTTCGATCGTTGTCCCCCATCAAAAAGCGTCCAGTTTGCATTGACAGCATAATTGCCTGTATAACTATTGTTACTCTCTGCATCTGACGAAGGATAGTTTACAAAACCTTGTGTTACCGATGCCGATAAAGAAGGGAATAACTGAGCCTTAGCCAGCTCCGTATCTTCCAGTCCCGATAATTCATTCACCCGACTCTTTTTAATTTGGATATTATTTGCTAACGCATAATCCAAACATGAACGGAGCGTCCATTCTGCCGGTTGTTCCTGAGCTTGTACACTCGCTGTCAACAACCCAATTGATAATCCTATAACTAATGTCCGCATCATATCTGTTTCCTTTTTACGAAAGCAAAAGTACAAGCCTCTCATTTCCTAGACAATTAATATAGAAAGACCCGTTTTTTCTATCGACAAATCCCCTATTTCTATCGATAAAACAAAAAAGTAGCGCTTCGCCGACTTAAATCAATTAATAATCGTATCTTTGCCCACACTAAACATATTTATAATGAACTAATACGATGAATTTTGTAGAAGAATTAAGATGGCGTGGAATGGTTCATACCATGATGCCGGGTACTGAAGAATTGTTGGAAAAAGAAATGGTTACCGCTTATGTCGGTATTGATCCGACTGCCGATTCTTTGCATATCGGCCATTTGGTGAGCGTGATGATCTTAAAACATTTCCAACGTTGCGGTCACAAACCGTTGGCTTTGGTAGGTGGTGCAACAGGTATGATTGGAGACCCGTCTGGTAAATCAGCAGAACGAAATCTGTTAGACGAGGAAACATTACGTCATAATCAGGAATGTATCAAAAAGCAGTTGAGCAAATTTCTGGACTTTGAATCAGATGCTCCCAACAAAGCAGAATTGGTAAACAACTACGACTGGATGAAAGACTTTACTTTCCTGGATTTTGCCCGGACAGTAGGAAAGCACATTACCGTCAACTACATGATGGCAAAAGATTCTGTTCAGAAACGTCTGAACGGTGAAGCCCGCGACGGTCTTTCTTTCACCGAATTTACTTACCAGTTATTACAAGGATACGACTTCCTGTATCTTTACGAACATAAGAACTGCAAACTTCAGATGGGTGGTTCAGACCAATGGGGAAACATTACTACAGGTGCTGAACTGATCCGCCGTACAAACGGAGGTGAAGTATTTGCATTAACCTGCCCGCTTATCACGAAAGCCGACGGCGGTAAGTTCGGTAAGACAGAATCAGGTAATATCTGGTTGGATCGTCGTTATACTTCTCCTTATAAATTCTATCAGTTCTGGTTGAATGTAAGTGATGCCGATGCAGCTAAATACATTAAGATCTTTACGGCTCTTCCCAAAGAAGAAATCGAGGCCCTGATTGCTGAGCAAGAAGCAGCACCTCACTTACGTCCGTTACAAAAACGATTGGCCAAAGAAGTTACCATTATGGTACATTCGCAAGAAGATTACGATGCAGCTGTTGAAGCTTCTAATATCTTGTTCGGTAATGCAACATCTGAGGCATTAAAGAAACTGGACGAAGAGACCTTGCTTGATGTATTTAACGGTGTTCCTCAGTTTGAAGTATCACGTGATGACGTTGCAGCCGGAATCAAGCTGATCGATCTGTGTACAGAAAAAGCAAACGTATTCCCGTCTAAAGGAGAAATGCGTAAACTGATCCAAAGCGGAGGTGTAAGCATCAATAAAGAAAAGGTATCTGATACTGATATGGTAGTTAATACCAGTCATTTATTAGACGAAAAATACCTTCTTGTACAACGTGGCAAGAAAAATTATTACTTGATTATTGTAAAATAATGAGAAAATACTTGCAAAGGTAAAAAATAGTATTTACCTTTGCAGTGCTTTTGAGAAAGCATCGGATTGTCTCATGGTGTAATGGTAGCACTACAGTTTTTGGTTCTGTCTGTCGAGGTTCGAATCCTCGTGAGACAACTCACAATCAAAGTAAACCGTTTATTATCAATATGATAGTAAACGGTTTTTCTTTTGGGGAAAGAATAGGGGGAAGAATTGATCCACAAATACTACATAAAAATAAAAGTCTTATTGCCAAAACCAGCAATAAGACTTTATTTGTAATTGATAAACTCCTCCAAATGTCATAGAGATATGCAAATATAAGAAATTTTTTTCGACAAAACAATTAGTGGGTTGCTACCTTCCATAAAAGAACAGACTTAGGGCTTCCCTCGCCGGCAGGTTATTAGGTAGACAGACCGGATAAGTAGGTCTTACGCTGTTTTGTCATCTTCCCTTTATCAAAACCTACCAATAACAAAATTGTATTTCTCCCATCTGATTTTCTTTTGAGATGGTGATTTTGAGTTCTATCTCCTCATCTTTACTTTCTCCTGGAGGTGGTGGCCAATCCATACCCCATAGACAATAATATACATAAGAGTCTTTTGATATGCTCCAATGACCATCTGATATACTACTCAAATCTTTTATAGATTGGATAAATTCTTCCGATATGGGTTCTTTCAATTTAAATACAATACTCCCCCTATAGTCTCCTGTAAAGTTTTTCTGTCCTTTCTCATATTTCAAAACAGTAAAATCAGGAAATTCAGTTTGAGTAATTCTACTAAGGACATGATTATCCATAAACCGATGTTTTGTTGTGCTCGTATATCCTACATAAATTACCAAGCACATAATAACTAAGAATCTGTGTTTAGGTAATTGTAATAAGAACCCCAGAAAAAGCTCTATCAAGTTACATATACCTAATAAAATAACTGCTCCTATACGCTTTAAGAAATGCTTACTGAAACATATCATATTTCTCCCAATTGATTTACAAATCAAACAGATTATATAAGCTATAAACCTTATCTAAGTCCTCTTTAAAATTTTGATTGTTTGAATAGATTTCATAAAAGCCTGCATGAGCAATCATTATTGCATCTAATCTAACATCATTCATTTTTGAACGTATGATTATATGTTGATTTCGATGTCCGTCCATACAGGTATAAACATTTGCTTTTGAGTGTACATCATTTTTTAGAATGCGCATCTTTATAGGCTCTGCAAATGGCGTATTTATGGTTATGAATTTATTTTGAATCGAGAATGATGTTGTAACAGGTCTCATTTCAAAAGAAGAATCATCTCCTAAATATAACCCTTTGTAATTATAGGTGATACATTCTGCCGGAGAGGTATCTGTTAATTGAACCATTACAAAAATAACAAATGCGATAATTGCGATAATAAAAAATGTTCCCATAATTTCTTATTTGATACAACAAAAACTATATAACAAACCTTATCACTATTTCTTATCTTCTAATAAGCTTTGATAAATTAAATACGAGGCAGCTTTTCTTTCCATATATATTTTATCTGGGTTTAATTTATATGCCTCATCAAAAGACTCATTTATTTTTGTCCAAAATTCTGTTTTTTTCTCCCTTGTCATTAAATGATTATATATAGTTCCTTTTATACCTAACATATCGCTTTTATGATACTTCAGATCAGATAATTTGGGATAATTATAATCTACTAACGCTAATGCTTTCTCTATATCCGCTAATCCACCGTAATAATCTGATAATTCAAATGCTTTAGCATCTCCTCTGACAAAATAAGGTTCCGAAAACTCAGGATCTAAACTAATGGCTTTATCACAATCTAACAGCGCTGCTCCAATATTCTTTTTCGCCACATAAACTCTTGCTCTAACTGTGTAATAAAGTGCACAAGGGTTTAAATTTATAGCTTGACTTAACCCTGCTAAAGCAAGATCTAATAAACGCATATCATCTATAATATGATATATATATACACATTTATAATTTAACACAGCTGAATTATAATAAGTATCACTTGAATTTGGGTTTAATTCTAAAGCTCTACCATAAGCATAATTGGCAATATAAGCATAATTTTTATTTCCTTTCATTTGATCATTTAAGGAAGAAGCATGTAATCCTAATCCATTCCAATAGACAAAATTCATAGAATCTAATGCACAAGCTTTTATTAAATATTCTATTCCGTCTGCATCATTTTCATAAAGACTCATTCCTAATTCATACAACGCTAAATGATTTTGAGGATTAGTATTTATCTCATTTTGTAATATATCAATGGATTCTTTAAATAAACCTTGATTTCTGAGTTTTACGGCCTTTCTAATTTGCATAGTTTCCAATGGCTTATTCCACATATCGTATAATGATATATTTTGAACTTGTGATAATTCTCTAATTTTTAAAGACGAAACTGCAAAATTTAAATTTTGTCCTGACTCAAAACCAAAAGTTGAAACCCCTAAAACTTCACCATTTAGGTTAACAATAGGAGATCCACTGCTTCCATGAGAAATAGGTGCTGTGATTTGAATTATTTTACCATAATTTTTACTATCTCGCACAGCTGAAACAATACCAGTAGATGCGGTCTGTTCTAATCCTAATGGACTACTTAAACTTATAATGGAAGTACCACGTGTTGGAATTACGTTTGTTAATCTCAAGGCTGGGAAAGTTAGATTATTACTTTTAACTTTAAATATTACTATATCTGCATTTTTGTCATAATCACAAATTGATTCTATCGGTATTATTTCACCTGTTGACAATTTGATTTTTGCATTATAAGCACCATCTAATACATGATAATTAGTTACGCCAATACCATTCGAACTTATAAAAAAGCCACTGCCTTGAGAAAATTCGTTATCATTTTCATCAATAGATAATACTGTAAATACTGACTTTTCTATTTGTTTGATTAACTGAGGGATTTGATTCTGAGATAGAATAACTACATTTGTCGTAATGAGCATAAAAAATGTAAATAACAATTTTTTCATATCGTACCAATTGAGCTTTTCCTATCCCCTTCGGAAAAGATTAACAAATAAAAAGCGTGGAGACCATCTCTACTACTGTACTGAGGCTCTCGACTGCCCACCCAACAATAACAGAAAATGATCCCACGCTTTATGCTATTTATATAGCCTACCAAACATACAGGTAGATATACACCTAACACAAGCGTAGGAAACATTTACCTATTATCCTGTTGGGTTGAAATTGTCGAGATTTCAGTACAAGATAATATCGAAACGCTTCTACGTTATTTTCAATACATCACAAAGGTAAGGTATTCAGATTTTCCTTGCAATAAAAATCCTACTAATTCTCTACTTTAGATTTAGGTAGTAGTATTTTTCTACTTGGGTAGGTACTTAATTCTTTAAATGTACCTACTACTTAAAAGATATATACCTACCCTGCGAATGATACAACCTTTTATGTACCTCCCCCCATAGAACGCGTTTTTACCTAGTACACCGGATTTTCTAGTTGATAATTTGCGTTTTTTCTCGAAAATTACACCATAAAGTACGAGACAAGATATGTACGTATAAAGTTTCAAAGTGGAGATAAAAGTGATGTTTATATATGTGGTGTGAAAAATGTAATATTTAAGAAAAGAGCTATGGTATCTACACAATTTATATCTGTTGTGTATCAATATCCCGTTATATTACAATCAATATAGAAATAAGAAGCAAATACCATGATCAATAATCAGTATTTCAATTCCTATTCTATATTGATGTTATTTGCAATAATAGTAATAACTTACCCCTTATTATAAGAGAATGCCTATTTCTTCCAAAACACGGCTTCTTATCTTATAGTCGAGTTCTTCAATCAATACAGATGTTGAGTTCATATTTTCATCATTATTCATTTTATCCAGCCATTTATTAAACTTAACTCTGTCTCCGGGTTTTGTAAGGTTAGCTTTTAGAAACTCTATTATTTTCATTTTATCTATTACAGGAATAGAATGAATGCCATAGTTTGTCATATAGTCTTTAGCCTCCTTGTATGTTTCGATAGAGACACTTTGATCGAGCATAGGGATATTCCTTTTTTTTATTGCGAAATAATCTTTTTGCCATAATAAGATAATATGCTGATAAAAACAGGGATCATACAAGGTCTTTCCTTTTATATTATCCCAAGTTAATTGTTTAGATAGGTGTCTTTCCCATCTACTTTCAAATCTTAATAAAAAACTTGTTCCCTTGTGTAATTGTTTCCCTTTGTCATAAAAAAGGCAAGAATGAGGATTATTTTCACCCATAGAATTATAATAAAGAGATGATTTGTATCGAGTCCGATAACGACGAGAATAATCTCCTAAGAAAGGGAAATAACATTCAACTTTGTGAGACATTTCCAAATTTGCTGCTATGTCTATACGTGTTACAAGGGCATTTTGAATGTCTAATT
>ULUY01049499.1_pt1 | contig 15624 bp, 15 predicted proteins | sample 1959031 | NCBI WGS metagenome assembly ULUY01 (sample SAMEA4835774, study PRJEB28245) | human gut metagenome | biome: gut microbiome; material: fecal sample | place: Denmark | collected 2008
AATTTTGTTATATTAATATAAAATCAAAAACTCAATAAAAGAATATTTTCTAATATCTAAATTAAACACTTGTTGTCAAAGAAGGAGCTATTGAAATAAATTGTCTTACTAAATCAGCATCCCATTGAATACCTGCACCTTCTTTTAATATTGCACATGCCTTTTCTATAGGCATACCTTTTCTATATGGTCTGTCGCTAACTAAAGCATGATAAGCATCTGCTACAGATACAATTCTTGCAGCAAGTGGAATTTCTTCACCTTTTAGTTTTTCTGGATAACCTTTTCCATCTAATCTTTCATGGTGATATTTTACTATAGGTATTAAATCTCTTAAAGCTTCATTCGGAGCTAAAACTTTTTCGGCACCTATTGTTGGGTGTTGTTTCATAATTTCCCATTCTTCATCATTTAATTTACCCGGTTTTTTTAATACATTTTCAGGTATACCAATTTTTCCAACATCATGAAGAAGTGCACCTATTTTTATTCTTTCAACCTCTGTTTCAGGTAAGTTTATAGCTCTTGCTAATGCTTCTGAGTATCTGGAAACTGAAGTTGAATGGCCTTTTGTATAAGGATCTTTTGCATCAATAGCTCCGGCTAAAGATGTTACCATTTCCATTAAATGGTTGTGGTTTATAATTTCTTCTTGATTAAATTTGTGAACAAGTTCTTCTTCAAAGTTTATACCTATTTGAGAATGACGTTTTGCTAATACTTCAGCAAATGAATTCAATGCTACATCATCCCAGAAATTGAAGTCTGAAGAGCTTATAATTGCAGACATTCCTTCTTTATAACCTTTTGCTTGAGATATAAACATTGCCTGTTCAGCCAGAATTAATAATTTCTCTTGGTCTTGTGTGCATTCAGGATATGTTGATATACCAACTGAAACTTTGACAGGACCCACGTCATCCACAAAACAACAAGATAAACAATATGTTATATATTCAGCCAGATATTTTGCATCTTTTGTATCTGTTTCAGGCATAATTATAGCTATTTCATCTCCGCCGTATCTTCCTGCAGAGTCTGTATTTCTTATATTTTGTTTTACTTTTTCCGCAATTATTTTTATAACTTCATCACCTTTTGCATGTCCGAGTTCTCTATTTATTTTTGAGATATTATTAACATCAAACATTACAACCGATAATGGTGTATTACTTGCTTTTGCATTTGCTAATTCCTTTGCCAGAATTTCTTGAAAACCTCTATGATTGTATAAAGAAGTTAAAGTATCTGTATTTGCATATTTATTTGTCTGTTCCAAAAGTTGAGCATTATGAATAAACATTCCCATATAATTAGATAAAAATGTTACCATATTTGTATTTATATTTGAGATGTTTTCTCCAGCAATCATTATACCAATGCATTTATTTATAGACATCATTGGGAATATTACGGAACCTGTTTTTACTAAATACGGTATATTTAAATAATTTATATTATCTTTATCTATAATAGATTTTGTTTTAAAACATTGTATTATTGGATTTGTTTCATCAGATAGAAATATTTTAGAAGAATAACAGTTTCCTGTTTTACTATGAATTTTTAAATTTAAACATTTTGATTTTTCATGAAATAATCCAAATCCAACAAAGCTCCACATTAATTTATTCATGAAAATATCGTTTAACTGAGAAAATAAATCAGCCATGCTGTTGTTGTTTTGAAAAACATCAGAAACTCTTTTCATAATGTCAAAATAATTGATATTAGAGTTTAACGGATTTATGATTGATTTATATTCCGGAGTATATATTTTTGATTTAGTTTTGCTTGTATTAAAGTTATTTATTGTTTCAACAATACTATTTAAACTGATTTCCTCTGCAACAGAAATAGGTTTAACCAGTTCACTGAGCTCTTTTCTGGTTTTTTTTATTTTTGTTATTTCTTTTTCATTAGGGTGTTCTGGTGCAAATGGATTTTTTGGAACAGAAATCATTGGAGCATTTTCTATCGGACTTTTATTTTCTTCGATAGATTTAAAATTTAAATTCTTCTTTTCTTTAGAATTTTGTTTATTTATTTGTTTGTTATTTAACTTTTCCAAGATTTTATCTACCTGTAATTTTCTTCTAAAAGTTTTCTGAAAACAATTTTTTGATAAAATTTTTCAATAATTTTACATTACTCAATAATTTTACATTACATTGTTGTAAAAACAATACTTCAAACAGATGGAATATCTATCCATCAAAGATTAAATCCTATAAAAACGTTCCACACAAATTTATTACTACAAGTATAGTATAAACTATTGTAGGTGATTTTTCTAGTCTAAATCTTAAAAATATTAACAAGTATAAATATTTTTGTAATTATTTATGTTAATATAGAAAATATTCATAGAGGTAAAAATGATTTTAGTAACAGGCGCTGCAGGATATATTGGTTCACATACGGTTATTTCTTTATTGGAAAACGGGTATGATATTATAGGTTTTGATAATCTGGAACTTGGTCATATTGAAATTGTTAATAGACTTAGGAATCTGAATTTAAAAGGCAAATTTTTAGATTTTATTCAAGGTGATTTAAAAAATCCTGCTGATATAAAGAAAGTTTTTGAATTTTATCCAGAAATAAAAGGGGTTATTCATTTTGCCGCATATTCGCAAGTTGGAGAATCTGTTATAGACCCTCAAAAATATTATTATAATAATGTTTTTGGAACTTTAAATCTTTTGAAAGTTATGCTTGAGCATAATGTAAAGCGTATAGTTTTTTCTTCAACTGCTGCAACTTATGGTGATGCGGAGTATACTCCAATTGATGAAAATCACCCTCAAAAACCTATAAATCCTTACGGAAAAACAAAGTTAATGATTGAAAATATTATGGATGATTATGATACCGCTTACGGGTTAAAATCTGTTAGATTAAGGTATTTTAATGTTGCAGGTGCAGATTCCCTAAAAAGAGTTGGTGAATGGCATGAACCTGAAACTCATTTGATTCCAAATATTTTAAAATCAACATTTTTTAGTGAGAAAAAATTCGAAATGTATGGTGATGATTATTCAACAAAAGACGGAACTTGCGTCAGGGATTATATAAATGTAGAAGATTTAGCAAGAGCACATGTTCTTGCATTAAAATATCTTGAGCAAGGTGGTGTAACAAACTTTTTTAACCTTGGAACTTCTGAGGGAAATAGTGTTAAAGAGGTTTTTGAAAACTGTGAAAAAGTTACTGATAAAAATATTCCGGTAAAAGTTATGCCGCGTAGGGCAGGAGATCCTCCTATTCTTGTAGCTGCCAACACAAAAGCAAAAGATGTTTTAATGTGGCATCCTGAAAAGGATTTGGAACAAAGTATAAAATCTGCATACTGTTGGGAAGAGGAATTAATAGAACTGAAAAAAGGAAAAGATAATGTCAAATAAAATTAATGTATGCCTGTCAACAGATAACAATTATAGTAAATATGCAGGTGTTGTAATAGCTTCTGTTTTATCTAATTCAGTAGATGGTGATTTTAATTTTTATATACTGGATGGTGGAATAAGTGAAGAAAATAAAGCGAAAATTCTATCATTAAAATCCATAAAGAATTGTAATATTATTTTTGTACCTATAAATGAAGATTTGTTTAGTATTTATAAACAAATAGGAACTCATTCTTATATATCATTATCAACATATTATAGGTTAAAATTGGCCTCATTGCTTTCTGATGTTGATAAAGTTTTATATTTGGATTGTGATGTTATTGTTAACTCTGATATATCTGATTTATTTAATACCTGTATTGAACAGTATTATGCTGCTGGAGTTATGGATACAGCTATGACTTCAAGCGGTTGGGTTCCTCCGCTGGAAAAAGGTAATTTATATTTTAATGCCGGAGTTTTATTATTTAACTTAAAAAAAATAAGACAGGATAATATAGAACAAAAATTTGAGGAATATACTCAAAAAGAATTTGAACATATTAGAGTAGGCGACCAGCAGATAATAAATGTAGTTTGTCAGGGAAATATAAAACAGGTTGAATCTGCATGGAATGTTCAGTCTTCTAATTTTATAAACCGTTCAGATTACACAAGTTCACCAAAAATAGTTCACTATGTCGGACGTCAAAAGCCATGGATTTTTGGTTCAATGAATTATTGGAAAAATTTGTATTTTGATATTTTAAAAATTACTCCTTGGAAAATTTCAGAACAAGATTCGTTCAGATGGACAAAATTAAATCAAATAGTGTCAATATTTAATTATATAAAATATCGACCTTTGTTTATGTTTCGTCCAAGATTTTATAAGGCTTTATTTTACACGTATTTTAGGAAAATTTAAAGATTTATTTTACTTTATTTATGCATAAAACAATAATGTTTACTTTTAAGGTTCATTGTTGTACCATTTATTATAAAATGTAATAAAATAATAAAGATTTATTCAAGTTAGGAAGTTCTTTTGGTTAAAAATATATTAGATAAAATTTTTTCAATTGATACAAAGTCGTCAGGGTTTATTGTTATCAATATTTTAGGATTACGGATAAGACACCGTAAATCAAATGTAAAAAAATATAGTGAACAATTTTTAAAGTTGGATTGTCCTATTACAGAAATACCACCTGCAAAAGGTACTTTACGTAAGATACAGCTGGCAAATTTAAAAATGATACAAATTTTTGACAAGTTATGTAAAGAAAATAACCTTTCATATTTTTTAGATTTTGGAAATTTATTGGGTGCTGTTCGTCATAAAGGTTTTATCCCTTGGGATGACGATGTTGATTTGGGAATGATGAGAGATGATTATGAAAGATTTATCAATCTATTTAAAGACGGAATACCGGGGTATGATGATATTTATTTATCTTTTAATAATAACGGTAAGGATAAATGTTTTTTAAAAATTTTACATAAAAAATTGCCTAATATAGCAGTTGATGTTTTTCCCTATGATTTTTATTATAAAAAGACTGATTCTCAGGAAAAATTAGAACTTACTAAGAAAATAAGAAAAATTATATCAAGAAAATTATACAATTTTCTATATCCGTTTTTTATAAAACGACCGGATAAAATGCGTTTACGTTTTACAAAAATCAGAGATAATGAAATCTTAAATAATCACATTGTTGATAAGAGTATTGAACCTTCTATCTTTTTTGGTATAGATTATCCTCATCGATATGAAAATTATTTTTTTGATTATAATAAAATTTTGCCATTAGGTAGTATTAAATTCGAAGGTCTTAGTTTTCCTTGTCCAAATGACACAGATTTTGTGTTAAGGCAAAATTTCGGAGACTATATGACTCTTCCTGATGAATGTTATCCAAGACACAATAATTTTGAATTTTTTGAAAATGAAAAAGAATTAAATGAATTTATAGGTGAGAATAATGGATAAAAAATTGTTAATGGTTTTGGGGCCAACAGAGATAGAAGAAGATGTATTACAAGCAGGAGCAAAAGCTCAGGTCTATATGAGAACTTCTGATTATTCTCAAAGACTTGAGAAAATTTTTAAAAATTTGCAATATGTTTTTCAGACAAAAAATCCTGTTGTATTTTTTGCTTCATCCGGAACAGGAGCCATGGAAGCCGCAGTAACAAATGTTTTATCGCGTGGTGATACTGCATTATATATAAACGGAGGTTCATTTGGAGACAGGTGGGGGAAGATTTGTCGGTGTCATGGTGTAAAAACTATTGAAGTAAAAGTTAATTTTGGGGATAGTGTAAATCCTGAGATTATTGAAAAAGAACTTGATAAAAATAAGAATATTAAAGCTGTCTTTGCTACATTAGATGAAACTTCTTCGGGTGCATTAACAGATATTAAAGCTCTTGGTGAAATTATTAAAAATTTTCCCGAAACGATTTTTGTCGTTGATTGTGTTTCAGGTTTAGTTGTAGAAGAAATGAAAACAGATGATTGGGGAGTTGATGTAGCTGTATCAAGTTCTCAAAAAGCAATGGCAATTCCTCCCGGATTGGGGTTTATGAGTATTAGTGAAAAAGCTTTAAATTTTGCAAAAGAATCAGATTTGAGGTCTTTTTATTTTGACATTTTTGATCACATAAACAACTGGAAAAGAAATCAAACACCGTTTACTCCTGCTGTTAGTTTACTTTTTCAGCTGGAGAAGCGACTTGAAAAAATACAAAAAGAAGGGTTGGACAAATACAGACAAAGATATTTTGCTCTTACAAAGAGAATTAGAGACGGACTTTTAGAATTTGGATTTGTTCCTGTAGCTAAATATCCTGCAAATTGTGTAACCGGTGTTTTTACAGAAAAATATGACGCTTCTGAAATTGTAAGGATTATGCGCGAAAAATATAATATAGAAATAGCACCTTCAGGGGGCGATTTGAAAACGAAATTATTTAGGGTCGGCAATTTTGGTAATATTACGGAGTCTGATATAGATAGATTTTTATTTGCAATGAAGGAAACTTTGAAGGAGTTGAATAATGATAGGTAATAAAACAGTTGTTTATACTTCAGGAACTTTTGATATGTTGCATTTTAATCATTTAAAAATGATTGAATATGCAAGAGCTCTTGGAGATATTTTGATTGTTGGCGTAAATACGGATGAACTTGTTGCATCTTATAAATCGCAACCGATAATTCCTTTTGAAGAAAGAATTGCTCTTATGAAAGCTATCAAAGGTCCTGATATAGTTATTCCTCAAAAATCACTTGATCATACCGATAAAGTTGATAAACTCCATTTTGATATTTTTGTTGTCGGAGACGATTGGGCCGGCAAGTACGATTACTTAAAAAAACAGGGAGTTGATGTTGTTTATTTTCCTTATGGTGATGGTGTAAGTTCAACAAATTTAAAGAAGAAAATTTATAATAATTACAAAAAACTGCAACAAAAGGTAGATAATCATTTGCCGGCAGATATTGAAATAAGAAAATAATAAAATATTTATTAAATTTTGCTTTTCTTAAATAAGAATAACAAAGGAATAAGCATAAAGCACATCAATCCAAAAATTCGGAAAGAATCCATAAATGCCCATAGATTAGATTGTTTTAGTAGCGTTCCGTATTGTGAATACTGAGCCATATAATTTGCAACAGAAATGTGAGTGTACTGTGATAAGGCTGCTGTTGTTGATTGTACTCTTTCTACAAATGCCGGATTTAAATCGTTTAGTTTACCAACCATCATATATTGGTGAATTTGAGCAAATCTTGTAAGCATTGTTGCAACTAAAGATGTTCCGACAGCACTTCCTATGTTTTTTAAAAGATTCTGTAAACCACTGGCGTTTGTCATCTGGTGGTTCGCGATTGTTTCCATGGATAAATTTATAATAGGAACCATTGACAGTCCCATACCTAATCCCATTATATAATTAGGAATCATAATATTCATACTTGCAATCTGTAAATTCAAAAATCCGAATACTAATCCTGCTGAACCTAATAATGTTAATCCAATACAAACTAAAATTCGTTTATCAACTTTATCTGCAATCAATGCACATATTATCATTGCGGTCATACTTCCCAAACCTCTTGGCATCATAGAAAAACCGCTTAAAAATGCAGTATATCCCATCATACTCTGTAAAAATTGAGGCAAAATAGCTAATGAAGCGTAAAGTACGGCTTGCATTATAACTTGAATAATTGTTCCAATAATAAAGTTTCTATCCTTAAATACAGATAAATCAACAAGGGTATCTTTTCTGACTATTTGAGAAATAAAGAAACAAATACCTGCAGTACAAGATATTCCAAAAATCCAGCATATCCATGTTGCATTGAACCAATCGGCATTATTACCTTTATCAAAAAATACTTGTAAGCATAATAGCCATATTGTTAGAAAGAAAAATCCTAAACCATCCATTTTTACGTCTTTTTGACGTTGTGAATATGGAGGGTTAAATAACATTTTTTTAGATAATATTGCGGCCAGACAACCAAAAGGAACATTTATAAAGAAAATCCAAGGCCAAGACCAATTATCGGTAATCCAGCCGCCTAAAACAGGACCAACAATAGGTGCTATAATAACACCCATTCCGAAAACAGCCATTGCCGTCCCTCTTTTTTCTTTTGGAAAACTTTCCATCATGAGAGCTTGTGATATCGGAACAATTCCTCCACCACCTGCACCTTGTAATATTCTGAAAATTACCATTTCTCCCAGATTTTTTGCCATACCGCAAAGCATTGAGGCTATAGTAAATAATAATATACTAATAATGAAGAAATTCTTTCTACCAAAAAATTTACTAAAAAAATCAACAGAGGGAATAATAATACCACTTGCAATTAAATAACTTGTTAAAATCCACATACTCTCATCTCTTGTTGCTGAAAAACTTCCAGCCATGTGAGGTAGTGCTACATTTGCAATTGTACCGTCAATTACATATATAAAAACTGCTAATAACGTTGGCACTGCTGAAATCCAAGGATTTTTTGGTAAATATTTTTCGTCATCGTCAGCCAGTGCAAGATTTTCTTTTATTTCTTCTGACATGTTCCCTCTTTATGTTATTTTATAAATAAATATAAAAGGGCACTAAGAAAATATTTTTACAAGACAATTTTATTATATGTGTTTATTAAATTTGTCAAATTCTTAGTGCCACGGATCTTTTATGAGTGTTTATTTTTTTACTCTTACCTTTGGTACTACAGACATTCCCGGTACAATATTATATTGATCAGGATCTATTTTTTCTGTGAATACAATTTTTACAGGTATTCTTTGAACAATTTTTACGAAAGAACCAACTGCATTTTCAGGAGGGAATAAACTTGATTTGGCTCCTGAAGCTCTTTGTATACTGTCAATTTTACCTTTAAAAATTTTATTAGGGTAAGTATCTACTTTGATATCTACCTCTTGACCGGGTTTCATGTGTCTAAGTTGATTTTCTTTAAAGTTTGCAACAACCCATACATCTTCAGGAACAAGAGTAAATAAAGGAGAACCTGCAGAAACCCACATACCTTTTTCTACTCTGCGTGAAGAAACTGTTCCTGATTGTGGTGCATAGATTTTTGTATAAGATAAATCTAAAGCTGCTTTATCTTTTGAAGCTTTAGCAGATCTTAAATTAGCATCAGCAACGGTTGTTCCGTTTTTATCAGAGAACAAGGCTTGTTTTGCTTGTGTTAAACCCGCTTTTGCATCATCATATTTTACTTGAGCAGCATCTAATGTTTGTTTTGAAACAGCTCCTTGTTCATATAAATTTGTATAACGGTCTAAGTCTTTCTTGGCTAGAGCAATTGCGGAATCTGCTGCTTTTAAATTAGCTTTTGCATTTGCTTGGTCTAATTTTATTTTTTCATACATAGAGTCGGCTTGTTCAAGTCGTATTTTATAATCTTCAGCATCTATAACTGCAACTAAATCTCCAGCTTTGACATGTTGGTTATCTGTTACATAAACCTCTTCTATTTGCCCTGAAACTCTTGGTGAAACATTTACGGTTGTTGTTTCTACATAAGCATCATCAGTTGATTGGTATTTCATTTCATTGTGTATGTAAAAACCTGTAAGTACTGCCACTACTGCAATAACAATACCTGCAACTGTTCTTTTTACACCCTTTGGCGGATTTTTACTCTCTTGAGTTTGCTCTTGCTCATTTTGAACTTTTTCTTCCATATTTTATAACCTCTTATTTTATATATTCATTTCTACTTCTTTTTCTAAACAATTTCTAAATTTTTCCAGTGATTTTAATAATTCTTTTTTATCATTATCAGAAAAAATTTTAGGAAGTTTATCTATATATTCTCTTAACTGATCAGAAACCTGTTTGGTAATGGCAATACCTTCTTCTGTCATGGTCATTTTTCTTACAAGCCTGTTATTTTTTGTATCTGCATAACGAGTAATATAACCTTTTTTTTCTAAAGAGTTTAGTATTCTTCCTGTATTTGCTCTGTCTTTTAATATAATTTTTGCAAGTTCTCTTTGGCATATACCACCATGAACCATAATTACATCCAGAGCAACAAATTCATCCATTGTAATCGGTGTATCTAAATTTTGAAAAATTTGATAACCAAGATATCTGCAATATTTTGCAGTTTGTTCTAATTTATAATATATAGATTCTATATAGTGTTCACATTTATACATAAATTTATATAAATATTTTTCTCTTTGTTGTAAAAATAATGTGTTGCATTTGCAACAATATTATGTTATCATACTGATATAGAAAATGCAAGTAATTAATTTTAAGAGGATATAAGACATTGAAAAAGAAGATAGTTATATTATTATTGGCGAGTTTCATATTTTCAAATATTGCTCCTGTATCATGTTTTGCAATAGGTAAAAGTTCATCTAAAGAACCAAAAAAAATATCTATTTCAAAAACACATAAACAAAGAGCAAAAAGCGATGAGTTTAAATATGAATATATAAATTATGATTGGTGGAAAAATTTTAATGATGATATTTTAAACGGTTATATAGATAAAGCTATAAAAAATAATTATGATTTAAAAATGGCTACTATAGCTGTTGACGAATATTATCAAGCCATAAAAGTTCAATTTGCGAATGAACTTCCTTCTGCAGGGGCCGGTTTTGGACCAGGGTATGCAAAAATGCCGGGGACAACTGATTCTTCTTGGGGTTTTGCAATGCCGGCTTTTGTGAATTATGAAGTTGATTTATTTCTTAAAAATCATGACAAAACAAATGCTTCTAAAAAAGAATATGAAGCTTCTTTGCAGGATGAAAGAGCTGCATATATATCAATAGCTTCAGCAGTAGGAACAACTTATTTGAATATAGTAAAGCTTGATAAAATGATAGCTCTTCAGGAAGAAATAGTAAAAGATAGAAAACTTATTTATGATTTAATGCTTTTACGAAATAAAGAAGGTTTGACATCAACTGCAGATACAGTTAAAGCAAATAAATCTTATATTGCCGGAAATACTGATTTGACAGAATATAAAAAACAAAGAACAAAGCTTCTAAATCAGTTTTGTGTTTTGATTGGTGAAAATCCAAACAATGCAGAAAAGATTACAAGAGCAAATTTTGATGATTTGAATTTTGCTGGAGCTATTCCTTCAGAAATATCTTCGGAAATCATTGCTCAAAGACCGGATTATATAAAAGCAGAAAAAATGATTCAAAAAGCAGGAATTGATGTAAAAGTAGCAAAGAAAGAATTTTTACCTTCTATCAATATAACTGGTTTGGCATTTTTCCTCGCTGGTGATATAGGAAGCTTATGGTCTACAAAAAATGCATTAACAGCTCTGGGTGGAGGTTTGAATTTGCCGATATTTACAGGTGGTAGAAGAATTGCGAATTTAAAAATAAAAAAAGATGAATACGAAAGATTATTAAATGATTATCGTAAAACAAATTTAACTGCTATTCAAGAAATAAACGATGCGTTAGTATCAATAAAATTGGATAATGATAAATATAAAGATATAGAAACCAGAGCAAAATTAGAAAGAGAAGATTTCGGGTATAGTACACATAGATTTAATGAAGGTACAATTTCTAAACTTGATTTGGTGCAGGTAAAAGAAAACGTGCTATTTACAGATCAGCAGGTTGTTAATGATAAAATAAATTGTCTTGTAGATTATATAGAATTATATAAAGCTGTAGGTAGTCAGTTATAAAAAATTAATAAAACAAAATCTTAATCATATTTTTACTTACTAAACAGGCCGGTACTTATTGTATCGGCTTCTCATTATTTGAAAATTATTTTTTATTTTTTTTAGTTTGTATAGGTTGTTTTATAAATATATAAGAATTATAAAATACAAAGCCGGGTAAATTTGATAATATATTATAAGAAACGTATTATACTAAAGATTTAACATTGTATATTCTTCTGTCCCGTCAAAGCTTGCTTTCCAATGGTGCAGGCTCCTCGTAAGATTTTTCCTAAAACATTAAAAAGATAGGAATTTGAGGTGTTATGAAGTTTTACAAAATCATAGTCTGCTTGAAGTTTGTTTACTGCTTTGCGGCGGAATTCCTGCCATTTGCGGAGCAAATCAAGTTTTGCAAGAGCATTTTGTTTTGCCTTCTCTGGGGTGTATTTGATTGTCTCAACTTGGTTTTCCATTATCTCAAAATCCTTGTAATGCTTTGTGCAACACATTCATCACTCGTTTTGAGACAGAAGTCAAGTGGGGAAGTTAGAAATTTCCTATAGACGATGTGATCTGAGAACTTTTGAATTTTCTAAATGATTCAAGCCAAGTATTAAATAATTATTAAGATTAAGATAAAAGAATCCTTTTTATGATATCATTCTAAATATGATAAAAAAAGAATATTATCAGCATCCTTGTACTTGGAAATTATTTTGTGATCTGTTTCGTTGTTTATGGTTTTATAGCGATAAAATTATAAAACTACTAGGTATTGTTTTTATGACGTTAGCCTTTGAAGGTTCTTCTGGCGGATTGAATACGATATTACATAATCATAAATTTTATATTGCTATTGCATTGTTTTTAATATCTTTCCTATTAACAAAGATTTTAAAAGTTAAGTCTGTAAGTGAATTAGAAAAAGAACTTTTTATAGTAAAAACACTATATCTTCGAGATGTTTTTAAGCGTATTCAAAGTGAAATTACCAGAAAATTAGAAAAGGAAGATCCTGTAGATTTTTCTGATTATTGGCATGATTTACTAGCTGTAATAGGAAAAATATATGGATTTACTAATCATGAAAGGATTTCTATATTTGCTTTTTCTGAAAAATTAAATGACAAAGTAATTATGCTTGGAAGATATTCTAAAAATAGAGAATTTAACCGAAAAGGAAGAGGGTATCATTCTACTAAGCAAGGTAGTATTGCAAAGGCTCTTGCTAGTTCAGAAGACTTCCATTTTAAAGACAATTTCCCAAAAAATCAAATTAAATATGAAAAAGAATTGCTTGAAAAAGAAAAAATGACCCAAGAGGAAATTAATAGATTGAGAATGAAAGCAAGAACAATCGGTTCTTTCGTTTTACATGATAAAAATGAACAAGATCAAATTGCGGTTTTGGTATTAGAAAGTGTAGATCACAAAAGTAAGATTTTAACTAAAGATATTGCAAACAATATTTATAGTGAATTCAAAAAAACTCTTGAAGAAATGGTTATTTTTCAAGAAAAGTTAGAATTAATTCCTGAATTAGGAATAGAACAAAATTTGGAGAATGAGTAATGACCCAAGAATTAAAAGATATAATGTTATATATATGTGAAAAATACCCATATAAAAACGAATTATCAAATGCAAGATTAACTAAATTGATATATTTATCTGATTGGAAAAATGTTCTTAAAAATAAAGAACAAATTTCAGATATAAAATGGGTATTTAATCATTATGGTCCATTTGTCAATAATATTATGATTGAAGCGAATCAAAATTCAGAGTACTTTGAAGTTCATAGTGAAGTAAATATGTATGGACATATAAAACAAGTTATTAATAATAAACAAAATTTAAATATAGATTTTAATTCATTGATAACTGATGATGCACAATGTATTATTAACTCAGTTATCGAAAAAACTAAATCAAAAACTTGGACACAGTTTATTCAATATGTCTATTCGACTTATCCTGTTTTGATTTCTGAAAAAGGAACTGAGTTAAATTTAATTGATATTGAAAAAAAATATAGAGATGTTCAGCTCGATTTCCAAGAAAACAAATCATAATAAATTAATTAGCAAATTCATGTATATATTTTTTAAGCATGATTTAGTTATATATTGTGAACATTAATAATAGATGGTGTTTTAATTCTTTTTATCGTGCATTAGAAATTGCGTAAATATCCAAATCTCATTGATAATTTTGGGGTATCTCAATTTGCAAGTAAGAATAAAATTGCACTTTTTTGCACTCATTTGCACTGGCTTAAAACGGGCTTTGTGGGCAGGTTAGACCCTTAAATAAATTCAGGGTGCCAAAATTTTAGTGCAAAATAGTGCAAGAATTGAGTAAATGAGTGCAAGAAAAGACCGGTACATCTCAACACTAAAAAACAGCCTCAAATCGGCTGTGTGTTTGATTTTTTATTAAATTTTCGCCGTCTCAATGTCCCAGAAAACTATTATTGATTTTTTATTAAATTTTCCCTGTCTCAATGTCTCAGAAACCTATTAGCAACCGTCTGAAACGTAGATTGGAACTTGAAAAGCCACTAAAAAAGAGCCTTTCCGGCTCTTGTTGTAAAATCTGGGCCGCAGTGGACTCGAACCACCGACCTCACCCTTATCAGGGGTGCGCTCTAACCACCTGAGCTAGCAGCCCGCGTTTGAATTTAGGAAGATATTATTATAAATATTACCCTGCTATTCATTTCGCATGAATAAATGTACTATAAACATTTTTTAAAATCAAGTGCTTTTTTGTGTATCTTAATATTTATGCAATTTTGAATATCACTTGTGTTTTAAATCCAATTTCAAATAAATCTTTTTTGCGTATAGCTCTCATTATATTTGATTTGTTATCTGTATCTGATATTTTTAAAGTTAAAATAAATTCGCTTATGTTGTTTTTTTTATCATAAATTAGTTTGATATTTGTTATTTCCCCCAACTTTTTGTTTTCTAAACCATCTGCAATTTTTAAAATTCCACCAAGTTGTTTTACTGTTTTGCGTTCTTTTTTGTCAAGTGTTGAGTAAATTTGATGAGTTTGTTTATCCGGGAGTTCTCCTTTGTGGTATCTGCATATACATGATAAAATTAGTTGTTGGCGCGGTGTGAATTCTAATATTTCATGTTCAAGAATTATTTTTTGTGTATGTTTATGATGATTTTTTTCTTCAATTGAATATCCTATATCATGTAGTAAGGCTGCTGCTTCTAGAAGTTTTTTTTCTTCTTCGGAAAAATTTTTTATTTTTTCATTTATTTCTTGAAAAATAATCAGTGATAACCTTTTTACTTCCTGAGCATGTTTCTGTTTATTACAGTATGTTTCAACGAGTTTTTGTATTGAAATTCTTTCCATGATAACTGAATCTTATCATGATTTCAAAAAAAAAACCACCTAACTTACAGTTAGGCAGTCTTTTCCTTTGTTTAAATAAAATAAATTTATTATGTCTTAAATATTTATTTTTCTTTCAAAATTCTTTTTAATTTTTTTCTTTGCATTGTCAAGATTTTTGATTTTCTTTTCTGCATATTTAATTTGTTTTTTTGCAGCTTTTCTTTCAGCTTTTGTTGAAGCGTATCGAGCGTCTATTTCTGCATATTGATTTTTATAATTTAGAAGTCTGTTTCTAATCTCAACTTGTGCATTTTCAATTTGTAATATAGAATTTTGCATTTTAGTTCCGCCTGTAACTTGGCTCGGGTCAAGAAGATCTGTACCTTTAGCATTTGTTGTTGATACAGCTGCATTAGTTGTTGTAGTTGTACTTATTGCTGAACTGTCATCAAAATTTAACGGTGTGAAGCTTGTTTCTGCTAAAGCCATTGTGCTTGAAACAAGAATTAAGCTTAAAGTTAGGGTAATAATTCTTGAGAATTTTTTCATAAATACTTCCTCCATCATAGTTGTAAACTATATTATATATTTTAGTGTATTTTGTTTTAAATAAAAAGAAATTTACATAATTTAATATGA
>ULUY01031841.1_pt1 | contig 15581 bp, 10 predicted proteins | sample 1959031 | NCBI WGS metagenome assembly ULUY01 (sample SAMEA4835774, study PRJEB28245) | human gut metagenome | biome: gut microbiome; material: fecal sample | place: Denmark | collected 2008
CGATGACCTGTTCCGGAATGGGCAGGACCAGCTGCGGAATGGCTTCTCCGTTCTGGCGGAACACGGTGCCGTCGTCTGTCTCAACGACGTGCAGGATGACATTTTCGTAGGCTTTGTCGGCCGAGTGGCCGTGCGCCAGCCAATCCGACGCTTTCTGGTGTATCTCCACACTGCCGGCCCATACGGTTCCGTTGATTCTGATTTTCGCATTGAAAAAATCGGGCCCGGCATCGGTGTTCTCCAGGCCGGGATCAATAATCTCGAGTGTATCGCCCTGCGTCGTGGTGAGGCCCGACGGCCGATACAGCCGGTATTTCCAGAGGTAATGAAGTAGTTGTTCCATATTTTCACAGTTAAGGAATGAGACCTGAAGCAAAGGTAAGAAAAGAAATCGGGAATTTTGGTTACCTTTGCGGAAATATTCGGGCCTATGGACTTATTAAATGATTGGATTAGCAGCATCAACGACGTATTGTGGTCGTACATCCTGATCATCATGCTGCTGGGTTGTGCTTTCTGGTTTACCATCCGCAGCCGCTTTGTGCAGTTCCGGATGATTGGGGAAATGATTCGCCTGCTGGGTGACTCGCCGAAGAAGGCCGACGGGCACGAAAAACATATCTCGTCGTTCCAGGCGTTTGCCGTTTCGCTGGCCAGCCGTGTCGGGACGGGCAATCTGGCAGGTGTGGCTACGGCCATCACGGTAGGCGGTCCGGGAGCGATCTTCTGGATGTGGATCATTGCCCTGATCGGTTCGTCGAGTGCCTTTGTCGAATCTACGTTGGCTCAGTTATATAAGCGGAAAGGGAAAGACTCGTTTGTGGGCGGTCCGGCGTATTACATGGAAAAAGGACTGAAGGCCCGCTGGATGGGCATCCTTTTTGCCGTACTGATATCCATCACTTTCGGTTTTGCCTTCAACTCCGTGCAGAGCAATACGATCTGTGCGGCGTGGGACAAGGCTTTCGGCATTGATCCTGTCTGGATGGGAATTATCCTGACGGTCGTGACGCTGCTGATCATCTTCGGCGGCATCCACCGCATTGCCAAGGTGAGCGGCGTGATTGTTCCGGTCATGGCGCTGGGTTATATCATCCTGGCCCTGGGTGTCGTCTTGTTCAACCTCGGGAAACTGCCGGATGTGATCCGCCTGATCGTCTCGAATGCCTTCGGCTGGGAACAGGCCTTGGGCGGCGGCATCGGCGCGACACTGATGCAGGGCATCAAACGGGGTTTATTCAGCAACGAAGCCGGTATGGGTTCGGCGCCGAACGTGGCGGCTACGGCCCATGTCTCTCATCCGGTGAAACAGGGACTGATCCAGGCGCTGGGCGTATTTACCGATACGCTGATCATCTGTACGTGTACGGCTTTCATCATCCTGTTCAGCGGCGTCTCCACCCAGACCAGCCTCAACGGCATCCAGCTGACGCAAGAAGCCCTGACGGCCGAAGTCGGATCGGTAGGCAGTGTCTTTATCGCCCTGGCCATCCTGCTTTTTGCCTTCAGCAGCATCATCGGAAATTATTATTACGGCGAAGCGAATATCCATTTCATCACGCGGCGGAAGCCGGTCCTCGTGGCGTACAGGCTGCTGGTGGCGGCCATGGTCTTGTGTGGCGCCCTGATGAGCCTCGACCTGGCCTGGAGCCTAGCCGATATCATGATGGGCCTCATGACGATCTGCAACCTGATCGCCATCTCCATCCTGAGCCGGCAGGCCTTTCTGCTGTTAGACAACTACATGGCCCAGAAACGGAAAGGCATCAAAAGTCCGCTCTACCGGAAAAAAGACATCCCGGAGCTGGAAGAAGAGGCCGAATGCTGGTAAAGATCAGTCGTACATCAGGGTGAACAGCCGGTCGGGATCGAACAGCTCGCCGGCCACCTGCCAGATGCTTTCGGCGGTGACGCCCTGGATCTGCTCGAATACTTCTTCCATCGAATCAAAACGGTTGTAATGCAGGAAGCTTTTCCCCAGGTTGAGGAAGAGGCTTTCGCGGTTATCAACCGATACGCCCAGTTGCCCCAGGGCCTGTTTCTTGGCGGCTTCCAGCTGGCGCTCGCTCAGCTTTTCCGTGCGAAACTTATCCAGCTCGCGGTGTACCAGGTGCATGGCCCGCTTCCTGTTCTTCGGGTCGGTTCCGAAGTAGACGCTGAACACGCCCGTATCCGTGTACGAAGCTATATTCGACTCTACGTTATATACCAGTCCGTTGTGCTCGCGCAGCGACAGGTTCAGGCGGTTGTTCATGCCGGGTCCGCCCAAGATGTTGTTTAGCAGGAATAAAGAGATGCGGCGGTCTTCGAACATGCTGTACGCCCGGCTGCCGATCATCACATGCGCCTGGTGCGTATCTTTCGACAGCAACCGTGATTCAGTAACCACCGGCCCGGGTTTCTGCCGCGACAGCCGGTTGGCCGAAGCCGGGATATCGCTCATCAGTCCTTCCGCCCATTTCACGATCTTGCTGAAAGGAATATTCCCCATCGAGAAAAAGACCATATTATCCGGCGTATAGAAACGGCGCATGAACGACCTGCCGCTTTCCGGGCCGAAGGCCGACAGGCAGTTCTCATCGCCCAAGATGTTATGCCCCAAGGCATGGCCCTGAAACAGCAGATTCTCGAAGTCGTCGAAGATCAGTTCCGACGGGCTGTCTTCATACGAACTGATCTCATCGCGGATCACATCCGTCTCTTTGGCGATCTGCACCTCCGGAAACGTAGAATGAAACACCAGGTCGACCAGCAGGTCGAAGGCACGCTGGAAATGCTCGCGCATGAAGAGCGAATAGACAAACGTCTCTTCTTTCGTCGTATAGGCATTCAGTTCGCCACCCACCGTCTCCATCCGGTTCAGGATGTAGTTCGCACGATGGCGTTCGGTACCTTTAAAAATCATGTGTTCCACGAAATGCGCCAGTCCGTATTCCGATGGCTGCTCGTCGCGCGCCCCGGCATTAACGGCAAATCCGCAATACGCCACCGGCGATTCCGACGGCAAATGCACCATCCGCAGTCCGTTGGCCAAGGTATGTGTTGTATATTCCATAAATCTCGTTTTCTTTTTCGGCGCAAAGGTAGTATAAATTACGGTAGGGAAATCATTCCTTATTAGAAACACCCAACTGTTGCAGCTGAAAAAACAGGAAGGCATCAGGTCTGAATATCAGGAGAAATTTATATTCAACTTCCATCTTTTCTACCGTTTCTCTTAATATATTAATTAATTCATATATGTGATTTAATTGAATTACACTTGTGAATTGATTAATTTACTAATATGAATTGATTACATCACTTGAGTGAATTAATTAATTCGTAATCTGTTTTATAGGAATTATAAGTCGTAAAAATGATAATTTTTATCTGTTTATCAATATATTATGACTGTATATTCAAGGGATGCATCGTAGATATATAATTCATACATAAAATATTCATCCCGCCCACCTGCTATATTTTTGCCGACAAAGGCAGAAACTGTGAATTTATTGTTACTTTTGTTGTCAGAAAAAGAAAAGAAAAAAGGCCAATGTGTTTTTTATAAAAAAATAAAAAAGTCCGGTCCTTATTGGGGGCAGGAAGCGCCTTTGGGCGTCATATAGTTATAAACATGATAACTTAAAGATTATTTATGCCATGAAATTATTTTCATCCATGCTCGTTTTGCTGGCAGGTTTGCTAAGTGCTTGCACGTCTCAGCAAAAAAACGATTATTTTACTCCGGTGGCCGATTGCCAGTTGAGGGCTCCGGCTTATCCGCTTGTCACGATCGATCCTTATACCAGTGGCTGGTCGTTTACCGATCAGCTGAATGCCGACCAGACACGGCATTGGACCGGGAAGCCTTTCCCTTTGCTGGGTGTGTTGCGGGTCGACGGAACCAACTATCGTTTTATGGGAAAAGAGAATATCCCTCTGCGGCCTGTATTGAGTACGGCCAAGCTGGAAAAATGGGATGCTTCGTACACCGAGAAGAAACCCGCTGCCAACTGGTTTGAAGCGACCTTCAACGATGCTTCGTGGAAGAAGGGCAAAGCCGCTTTCGGAACGCCCGAGATGCCTCATCTGGCTACGACCTGGCAGTCTGAAGATATCTGGGTACGCCGCACCTTCGACCTGGATGAAGATGTAGCAGACCAGACGGTCTACCTGAATTATTCGCACGACGATGTATTTGAACTCTATATCAACGGGAAACAGGTTGTTTCGACCGGTAACACCTGGAAGAATGATGTCTTGCTGGAGCTGCCGGCCGACGTGAAGGCTTCCCTCCGGAAAGGCAAGAACGTGATTGCCGCGCACTGCCACAACACGACGGGCGGCGCTTATGTGGATTTCGGACTTTCTGTCAAGATGCCCGATGCCATGTTCTTTGAAACGGCTGCCGACCAGACACACGTCACCTTTACCCCGACGCAGACCTATTATACCTTTGCTTGCGGACCGGTGGCCCTGAAGGTGATCTTTACGGCTCCGCTGCTGATGGACGACCTGGATTTGATGAGCCGTCCGGTCAATTATATTTCCTATCAGGTAGAATCGGCCGACGGGAAGGCACACGATGTGCAGCTCTACCTCGAAGCCACTTCGGCCTGGGCAACCAATGTGCCCGGACAGGCTGTTGAGTCGGCAGTCATTCTGAAACCCGAAGGACTTCAGTATGCGATGACCGGTACGGTCGACCAGCCGGTGTTGCAGACCAAGGGTGATGATGTCCGGATTGACTGGGGACATTTCTATTTGGCAGCGCCCCAGAAAGAATCGGTGACCTTCGGTGCCAGCGATTTCATGAGCCTGAAAAAGGAATTTGCTGCTGCAGGATCTATTTCGAGAGGAAGAAACATCGACGATCCGAACCAGGAACATTCCTTGGCCATGGTTGATAACCTGGGAAGCGTGAAAGACGCGGCTTCCGGCTATGCCATGATTGCCTATGACGACGATTACGCCATCCAGTATTTCAACGACAACCGGATGGCTTATTGGAAACATAACGGACAGGTGAGCATCGACCAGGTGCTGCTGCAGGCATCGAAAGACTATGATCCGGTGATGCAGCGCTGCCGTACCTTCGATGAACAGCTGATGAACGACACCCGGACGGCGGGCGGTGAGCAGTATGCTGAGCTGTGTGCCCTCGTTTATCGCCAGATCCTGGCTGCTCACAAGCTGGTAGAAGACAAGAACGGCAACCTGCTCTTCTTCTCGAAAGAGAACTTCAGCAACGGTTCGATCGGAACGGTCGACATTACCTATCCTTCATCGCCTCTCTTCCTGGTCTATAACCCCGAGTTGCTGAAGGGCATGATGAATTTCATCTTCGAATACAGTGAGAGCGGCCGGTGGCAGAAACCGTTTGCCGCACACGATGTGGGTACGTATCCGCAGGCTAACGGACAGACCTATGGAGGCGATATGCCGGTTGAGGAAAGCGGTAACATGCTGATCCTGACAACAGCCATCGCCCTGCGGGAAGGAAATGCCGACTATGCCAAGAAACACTGGAATGTGCTGACTACCTGGACCAACTATCTGGTAGAAGCCGGACTCGACCCGGAGAACCAGTTGTGTACCGACGACTTTGCCGGCCATTTTGCCCACAACGCGAACCTCTCGATCAAGGCTATCCTGGGTATTGCCGGTTATGGCAAGCTGGCTGAAATGCTGGGCGACCAGGAAACGGCAGACAAGTATCTGAAGGCAGCCAAGGAGATGGCTGGCAAATGGAAGGAAATGGCGATCGACGGCGATCATTACAAGCTGACATTCGACCAGCCGGGAACCTGGAGCCAGAAGTATAACCTGATCTGGGACAAACTGCTGGGATTAAACATCTTCGATAAAGACATCGCGACGACGGAAATGGCTTATTACAAGACGGTGCAGAACACCTACGGCCTGCCGTTAGACAGCCGCAAGACCTATACGAAATCAGACTGGATTATGTGGACAGCCTGCCTGACGGGTGAGATGGACGATTTCAATGCCCTGGTCGCACCGGTGTATAAGTATGCGAATGAAACCCCGTCGCGTATTCCGCTCAGCGACTGGCACGAGACGACCGATGCCACTTCGGTAGGATTCCGGGCGCGCTCGGTAGTGGGCGGTTATTTCATGAAGGTGCTGGAACAGCGGATGTGTCCGGAGGCTTCGCAGCCGCAGCCGGCTCAATGAGCAGAGGCGGAAGCATCAGCCGGAATGATATAAAACAGAATTATTCATTGTTATATTTAAGCTTATATTTATGAAGAAGACCTTATTTGTATGTTGTGCCTTGGCATGGGCACTCTGTGCGCAGGCACAATGGAAGCCTGCCGGAGACAAGATCAAGACGCAGTGGGCCGAACAAGTTAACCCTGAGTCTGTATTACCGGAATACCCGCGTCCGCAACTGGAGCGTGCCGACTGGATGAACCTGAACGGTGAATGGGAATATGCCATTCAGCCTGCCGGACAGGCAGAACCTGGGCAGTTCCAGGGAAATATCCTGGTTCCTTTTGCCGTTGAATCTTCGTTGTCGGGCGTACAGAAAGAAGTAGGCGACAAGAATGAACTCTGGTATAAACGCACATTTACCGTTCCTTCGAAATGGAAGGGAAAAGATATCGTCCTCAACTTCGGTGCGGTGGACTGGAAAGCCGAAGTGTTCGTCAACGACGTGCTGATCGGTTCGCACAAAGGCGGTTACACACCGTTCTCGTTTAATATCACCCCGTATCTGCAAGGCTCGGGCGCGCAGAAGTTAGTGGTCCGTGTATGGGATCCGAGCGACAAAGGCTATCAGCCGAGAGGAAAACAGACATCCAATCCGGAAGGTATCTGGTATACGCCGGTAACAGGCATCTGGCAGACCGTCTGGTTGGAACCGGTAGCCGAGAACCATATTACCAGCATCAAGGCCATTCCGAATGTGGATGCGAAGGTGATGAATGTGACCGTTGGTACATCGGCCTGTGCTTCCTCGATCGTGGAAGTGAAGTTATTGGATAAAGGCCAGGTAGTAGCGACCGGCAAGGGAATCCAGGGACAGGAAATCCGTTTGGGCGTCAATAATCCGACCTTGTGGAGTCCGTCTAATCCGTATCTGTACGACATGCAGGTTACGCTGCTGCAGAAAGGAAAAGCCGTTGATCAGGTGAAATCATATACCGCCTTCCGTAAAATCTCGGTCGGAAAAGACAAATCCGGTATCAAACGCATGTATCTGAATGATAAACCGCTCTTCCAGTATGGTCCGTTGGATCAGGGCTGGTGGCCGGATGGTTTATATACTGCTCCAACCGATGAAGCCCTGTTGTTCGACATCAAGAAGACCAAAGACTGGGGCTTCAACATGATCCGCAAGCACGTGAAGGTAGAACCGGCCCGCTGGTACTATCATTGCGACAAGGAAGGCATCCTGGTATGGCAGGATATGCCGAGCGGCGACATGGGTAACAGCTGGGCACCTCATACTTACAACGGTGGAACAGACAAACAGCGTACACCGGAATCGGTAGCCAACTACTACCAGGAATGGAAGGAAATCATGGATCTGTGCATGTCGAATCCGTCGGTTGTTGTCTGGGTTCCGTTCAACGAAGCCTGGGGACAGTTTGATACCGAAAAGGTAGTAGCCTGGACAGAAGCATACGATCCGTCTCGTCTGGTCAATCCGGCCAGTGGCGGTAACCATCGTCCTTGCGGTGACATCTTAGACCTGCATAATTATCCGGGACCGGATATGTTCTTGTCTGACCCGCAGCGTGTCAATGTATTGGGTGAATATGGCGGTATCGGTCTTCCGTTGGAAAACCACCTGTGGTGGAACAAGCGGAACTGGGGCTACATCCAGTTTAAAGACGGTGAAGCCGTGACAGCCGAATACGTGAAGTATGCCAACGAGCTGAAAGACTTTGTGAAACGCGGATTCTCGGCTGCGGTTTATACCCAGACCACCGATGTGGAAGGCGAAGTAAACGGTCTGATGACCTACGACCGTAAGGTAATCAAGATTAATGAAGCGAAAGTAAAAGCCGTCAATGAGGCTGTTATCCAGTCGCTGTCAGAATAAACACAGCCTATGACGACAATCGTACCAAAGAAGCGCATTAACTCGATTGATGCGCTTCGTGGTTTTGCGTTGATCGGGATCTTGCTGCTGCATTGCATGGAGCGGTTTGACCTGACAATCATCCCGGAAGTGGCATCACCTTTCTGGCAACGGGTGGATACATTCGTTTACGAAGCCATGTATTTCCTCTTTGCCGGCAAGTCGTATGCCATTTTCTCTTTTCTGTTCGGTCTGAGTTTTTATATGCAGATGGATTCGCAGGCAGCCAAGGGGAATGACTTCCGCGCCCGTTTTGTCTGGCGGCTGGTCCTGCTCTTTCTCTTCGGCTACATCAACGGCCTCATCTATATGGGCGAGTTCTTCATCATCTATGCCGTATTGGGCCTGTTCCTGGTTCCGCTGTACAAAGTGCCGACCAAATACCTGGTCGTGGTGATGGTCCTGCTCTTCCTGCAGATTCCGGCGATTGTCAGCTTTGTCACCCTGTTGGGTAATCCAACGCAGAACGAACCTTCGTACCTGAATGTGTATATGAATCAGCTCTATGCTACGTGTGCCGGTATCTATGCCGAAGGCTCGTTCAAGGATGTACTGGCTTTCAATGTATGGAACGGAGAAGTGGCCAAATGGTTATGGACCATCAACAATTACCGTTATCTGCAGTTGCTGGGTCTGTTCATCGCCGGCATGCTGGTCGGACGGATGGAAATACATAAGAGCGAAGAGAAGATGGTTCGTTATAGCCGCCTGATGCTGCCTTACAGCCTGGCATGGTTTGTTGTCTTTTACCTGATTGTCTGGCTGCTGCCGGCACTCGGAGTGACCGGTTTTGCCCTGTCGGTCGGAACGACCTTGTTCAAGACCTTCGCCAACCTGGGTATGATGATGCTGTACATCTGTGGCTTCACCTTGCTGTATTACAACCATGGCTGGAAGAAAGGGCTCGACCGCATTGCGCCGGTCGGACGGATGAGTGTCACCAACTACATGGCACAGTCGATGGTCGGTGTCTGCCTGTTCTATGGTTTCGGAGCCAACCTGGCCGTGCAGTGCAACTACCTGCAGAGCCTGTGTGTCGGTCTGCTCTTCTGTCTGGTACAGATTCTGTACAGCAACTGGTGGATCAAGCGCTTCTATTACGGACCGATGGAATGGCTGTGGCGCACCTTGACCTGGATGCAGCGTGTTCCACTCGTCAGAAAATGAATGTTTAACTAAATAATCAAGTGTATGAAACGAATTACAACTCTATCGTTTTTCATGTTATTCTGCTGGATAACGGCCTTTGCGATACCGAGAGCCGAATATCCGCGTCCGCAGTTCGAACGTAACGCGTGGATCAACCTCAACGGAGAATGGACCTATTCGTTCGACTTCGGCGGTTCCGGCCTCGAACGCGAATGGTTCAAGTCAACCGGATTCGACCAGAAAATCACGGTGCCTTTCTGTCCGGAGAGTAAATTATCCGGTGTTGAGTACAAGGACTTTATTAACCACATGTGGTATCACCGGACCATCTCCATTCCGCAGGACTGGGCCGACAAGCAGGTACTGCTTCACTTCGGTGCTGTTTATTATAAATCGGAAATCTACATCGACGGTGTCTTTGCTGCCCGCCATTTCGGTGGAACTTCTTCCTTCCAGGTAGATATTACACCGTATGTCAAGGCCGGTCAGACACACAACTTAGTGGTTTATGTGGAGAGCGACGTACGCAGCACACATCAGCCCAGCGGCAAACAGAACCTGCAGTTCGCGTCGTATGGCTGTAACTACACCCGTACCACCGGTATTTGGCAGACTGTCTGGCTGGAAGCTGTTCATCCCGAAGGATTACAGTCTGTCCAGATGATTCCGGATATCGACCAGCAGCAGCTGATCATCCGTCCGCGTTTCTACAAGGAACTGGGTGGTAAGCTAGAAGTTACTCTGAAAGACAACGGAAAAGTCGTATCCATGGAAACAGTCGCTGCCAACGCTTTATCAACGGTTATTCTGCCGGTTAAGAAGATGAAGACCTGGAGTCCGGAGAATCCGTTCCTCTATGACGTAGAATTCCAGGTGATCGACAAGGCCGGAAATGTGGTAGACGAAGTCAAATCGTATGCCGGTATGCGGAAAGTCCATATCGAAGGCAATAAGATTTACCTGAACAACCAGCCGTACTATCAGCGTCTGGTACTCGACCAGGGATTCTATCCTGACGGCATCTGGACGGCTCCGAGCGACGAAGCCCTGAAGAAAGATATCCAGCTTTCGATGGAAGCCGGTTTCAACGGCGCCCGTCTGCACCAGAAAGTATTCGAAGAACGCTTCTATTACTGGGCCGACAAATTGGGTTACCTGACTTGGGGTGAAGCTTCTAGCTGGGGAATGGATTGCAATGATATCGAAACTGCCCGTAACTTCATCACTGAATGGACAGAAATCGTGGAGCGCGACCGGAATCATCCGTCAATCTTAATCTGGACGCCGACCAATGAAGAGTTCTGGCCCGACCGCGTTCAGTATCCTCGTCTGATGCAGGATCTGTACAAGCTGACGAAAGTCATCGATCCGACTCGTCCTTTCCACGGAACCAGTGGCGGTTCTCATATCGCTACCGATATCTGGACGGTACATAATTATGAACAGGATCCGGCCAAGCTGAAGGAACTGCTGTACAATGACGGCAAGCTGATGGAAGCGCCCAAATGGGAAATCCAGCTGATGCCGAAGAACATCGGATATAACGGATTGAAATATACCGATCAGTATACATTCCCGCAGTATAAGCACGATATGCCTTATCTGATTGATGAATTCGGAGGTATCAAGTGGAATCCGTCACAGCAGATGGAAAGCGCCCAGAATACTTCTTGGGGTTATGGCGAACCGCCTCATTCACTGGAAGAATTCTATGCCCGTCTGGAAGGCCTGGTAAACACTGTCCTGTCGTTGTCAGATCATGTCTGGGGGTATTGCTACACCCAGTTGACAGACGTAGAACAGGAACAGAACGGTATCTATTACTACGACCGTACTCCGAAGTTCGACATGAAACGGATTCACGCCATCTTCAGTAAGAATCCGGAGAGTAAATAAAACAATACCGGTATTTCCTATCCTTTTTTAATGAGGAGAAAGAAATACGGGTATTTCCTCTTGAGGGCATGCCAGATTAACATTGACATGCCTTCAAGATTATTCCTTCATCAATACATATAAATATATTAGAAAACACTGAAATAGATTCTCCGTAAGGAAAAGATTACAAACCACTACTGAAAATTAAAAAAAGTCCTATTTTTGCAAAAGAACTATATACTTGTACATCATACATGATTTATGAATAAAGACTATAAATATACAGAACTTCTTAAGAAGCAAATATGTGAAGTACAAAAAGAAAACCGCTCGTTAGAGTTTAAATCAAATTATCAGGAAGCAGACAAATTAGGACAATATATCTCAGCTTTATCAAATGGAGCCTGCCTTGATCATCAGGATTTTGCCTACCTTTATTTTGGAATAGACGATTCAACACTCGAGGTGAAAGGTACTAAATTTAATGTCTCTGCAATTAAAGCTAAAGGTAATCAGGCATTGGAAATGTATCTTCGTCAACTCATATTCCCGCATATCCCATTTATGTTTGAAGAGTTTTATTATGATGGAGATAAACGGGTAGTCCGTTTAAAGATACCTGCTGCTACAGGTGAGCCGACTACTTTTTACAATAAACCTTATGTTCGTGTGGATAGTCATGTGACAGAGTTGTCAAAATACCCGGAATGGATGCGCGAAATCTATTCTTCACGTTATGATTGGACTGCTCAGTTAGTGGAAGATGCGACTATAAACGATCTGGACCCGGAAGCCATACAAATTGCACGAGAAGGATATAAAGAGCGTTATCCCCAGTATGAAGATCAATTGTCGCAGTGGAGTGATGAAATCTTTCTTGATAAAGCCTGTTTAACCTTAGATGGTCAGATAACACGTACTACGATGTTATTGGTTGGCAAGCGGGAAAAGGCGCATAAGATACCGCATATTGCAGAAATTGTATGGAAGTGTCATCAGGATGGAGAAACGTTTGGAGATACATTTACGATTCCATTTATCAGATCCACCAGTGAAGTTTTGAAACGTATTCGTAATTATCGTTTCAAGATATATCCTATGAACTCTTTAATTCCTGCCGAAGTCTGGAAATATGATGCACGTAGTATCCTTGAAGCGATGCATAATTGTGTGGCACATCAGGATTATGCCCTTGATGAACGTATTAGAGTGACGGAAGATAAAGAAAAACTTACATTTGAAAATGCAGGTAGTTTTTTTGATGGAGATTACAATCAATACGTCTTGGGAGAGAAGACACCCAAGCGTTACCGCAATCCGGCTTTGATGAAAGCTATGGTAAATGTGAAGATGATAGATTCGCAAGGTTATGGAATACACAATTTGTTCTTACGTCAGAAAGAGCGCTTTTTGCCTATGCCTGATTATGATGGGAGTACGGAGTCGCAAGTAGTTCTTCATCTGCCGGGTATTGTGATAGACACTAATTATAGTCTGTTGCTAATGTCTAATAATGAAGTAAATTTGACAGAAGCGATTTTATTGGATAATTTACAGAAAGGCAAGCGTATTAGTGATTCTGCAATTGACTTATTGCGGAAAAAGTATTTTGTGGAGGGACGTAAACCTCATGTGTACATAGCCAAAACAATTGCACAGAATACACATACAAAAGCAGAATATTCAAAGCATAAGGGACTTACAGAGAAATCCTGTGAAAGTTTGCTTTTGGATGCGTTAGCCGATCACAATGTATTGACAAGACAGGATATAGATGTCTTACTTTGGAATGCATTATCAGATCAGCTTTCTGACGGCCAAAAGAAGAATAAGATAGGAAACCTGTTGACTCGCTTAAGAAAAAAAGGATTGATTATGAATGTAACTTTAGGAAATAAGTCTGAGTGGACTCTCGTAAAATGATCATATTTAAGAGCGATTTAAGAGCGATTTAAGAGCGAAATGAAGGGATAAACCTTGTCTTTGTCTGCTAAAAGGCTGATATGTAAGTGATTTTATAATCGCTCTTGTGAATAAAGTTAAGAGCGATTTTTGGAAAGATACACTGCTATTACCCCTCATATATGCACATTATATTCATGCTTGATGACGTCCATGACGAAAACACTTTCGAGGGAAGCCAGATATTCGATGCGGCCCAACACGTTCAAGATGAAACTCTGGTAGTATTTCATGTCGGGAGCATGAATCTTCAGCAGGTAATCGAAACTGCCCGATATGTTGTAGCATTCGGTGACTTCCGGAATATCGGCAATGATCCGGGCAAATTCGGTGGCAATGTCGTAATTTACCCGTTGCAGCTTGACTTTACAAAAGACCATAAAACCCTGATTCAATTTATCGGCATCCAGTATGGCGATGTACTTCTTGATATAACCGTTCGTTTCCAGTCTTTTCAGCCGTTCGAATACAGGTGTGGATGACAGGCTGACTTTGGCGGCCAGTTCTTTGGTCGTCAGCCGGGAATTTTCTTGCAGAATACGGAGAATCTGCAAGTCTACTTTATCTAACTTCTCGTTGGGGCTCATAGGATGATTATTCTGTTTTATCTCTTTCTGACCGGCAAATTTAGTATATCTGTTCTGTCTTCTATGGGATAAATAGTGAAATATTCCATATTTTGGATGAATATTGGATGAAATAACTGCAAGTCGTAGCTTTGTCTCAGAAAAATATACGAAGTCAAACCAAAAGAAGATACGAATATGGCAACACAGAAATTACACTTTGAGACATTGCAGCTTCATGCCGGACAAGAAAAAGCAGACGCCACCACCGGGGCGAGAGCCGTTCCAATTTATCAGACTACTTCTTATGTCTTTGCGGATTCAGCCCAGGCCGCGGCCCGCTTTGACCTCCGTGATTCCGGACCCATTTATGGCCGGCTGGGAAACCCGACGCAAGACGTCTTCGAACAGCGTATGGCAGCACTGGAAGGAGGCATAGCCGCTCTGGCCGTGGCTTCGGGGGCCGCCGCCATTACTTATGCCTTTCTGAACATTGCCCGCAGTGGTGATCATCTGGTGGCTGCGAGGACGCTTTATGGCGGTACATACAACTTGCTGGAACATACGCTTCCCGACTATGGCATTCATACGATATTTGTGGATCCGTCCGAGCCACGGCACTTCGAAGAGGCCATACAGGAGCATACGAAAGCCATCTTTGTCGAAACATTGGGTAACCCGAATTCCAATCTGATTGATCTGGAGGCAGTAGCCCGCATTGCCCATCAGCATGGAGTTCCCCTGATTGTCGATAATACGTTCGGCACACCTTTCCTGATCCGCCCGATTGAATACGGAGCCGACATCGTGGTGCATTCGGCCACGAAATTCATTGGCGGACACGGAACTTCCTTGGGTGGTGTCATCATTGATTCCGGGAAATTCGACTGGGCCCGTTCAGGAAAATTCCCTCAGCTGACGGAGCCTGATCCGGGTTATCACGGACTTCGTTTCTCGGAAGCAGCCGGACCTGCCGCCTATCTGACCAGAATCCGGGCAGTATTGCTGCGGGATACAGGAGCGGCTATCAGTCCTTTTAACGCCTTCCTGCTGTTGCAGGGACTGGAAATGCTTTCCCTGCGTGTGGAAAGGCATGCCGAAAATACCCGGAAGATCGTCGGCTACCTCGCTCAACACCCGAAAGTAAAACGGGTGAATCATCCGTCTTTGCCCGGTCATCCGGATCATACTTTGTACAAGCAGTATTTTCCTCAGGGAGGCGGTTCAGTCTTTACCTTCGAAATCGATGGCGGAATCAGCGAGGCACATCGCCTGATCGATCATCTCCGCATATTCTCTTTGTTGGCCAACGTAGCTGATGCCAAGTCGCTGGTCATTCATCCGGCCACGACCACGCACGCCCAGCTGACCGAAAAGGAACTACAAGAACAGCAGATTTATCCGGGTACCATCCGCCTTTCTATTGGCCTGGAACATGCAGAAGACCTGATAGCCGACCTGGACCAGGCATTTCAGGCGGTGTGAGTGTTGTTGGCTGGCCGGAAATGTAGGAGGAGAGAAAAGATAGTTGTTCGAGCTCCTTTCTGCAAGATATATTCTCCGGCATGGAAATAAACGAAAATCATTTCCGAAACCCACCGGAATCGATTTCAATCCTCGTGAGTTTTGGAAATGATTTATTGCATGGCAGAAAACAGATTCCTATACCTTATATTATATACATCCGGACATCCAGGCACACACTTGCCCAAACGAAACAAGGCTTCGTTATCCAAACCCGGGGTTTTGTCGCCTGAAAATAGGCAGTGGATAAGAAATCCAAACAATTGATAAAAAAATAGGTAGGTTTATTTGCAGGTATGAAAAAAGGATTTACCTTTGCATTGTTGATTGTGGCTAAAAATGAATGCCACTGCTTCCGTTTTTAGAACTTTCGGAAGCCTTATAGAAAAAGAAGAATTTAT
>ULUY01051740.1_pt1 | contig 15430 bp, 10 predicted proteins | sample 1959031 | NCBI WGS metagenome assembly ULUY01 (sample SAMEA4835774, study PRJEB28245) | human gut metagenome | biome: gut microbiome; material: fecal sample | place: Denmark | collected 2008
GAGGTCCTTCGTCAGGATGAGCACCCGACGGGGAGCCTGTTCCCAGCGTCGGCATTCGTCACCCGGACGCCGGGTCCAATATCCGTCGGCATAAGAGAAAAGCCCCCGATAGAGCAGTCCGTCGGGGGCAATCTCTTCGCCGTCGCCGCACTGACGGGAACGTGTCTTCCATTCCTCGAACAGGCGGTCTTCAAGCGCAGTGTAGTTCATCGGAGGTCAGTCCAATTTTCTGAATTCAAAATCGTTCACAGAGCAGCCCGCCTTCTTGTAGTCGAAGTTATAGAGCCGCATATAGGCTTCCTGCACTTCCTTCGCCCCGTTGTTGAAGGGCGACGAGGTGTGGGTCTGCGTGGTAACGGTCACCACCATTTCGGGGGTGAGCACGGTCCCGTTGACGCGCTTGATGCGCTTGGGGATTACTTGAAATACTCTTGACATGATGTTTTATTGTTTTATAAGGTTTATACATTGGGGTTCTGTCTGCGCGTGGGCGCGTCCGTCAGCTGAACAAGCTGCTGATGAAGTTGAAGGTCCAGGCGATCGCCGCGATGGCAATGGATATCAACCAATAGATGAGGAAGCAGCACACGACGATGCCCACTCCCATCCAGAAGGCTTTCCGATTGACCTCACGGATAATCTCGCGGTCGTCCTCCACGAAGCCGACAATCAAGCGGCAGTTCTGCAGGTAGGCGCGGTTGAAGAAGTCGAGGATGTTGCCGACCCAGAACGGTATCAAGCCGATTGCCATGTCGCGCAGGACGTTGAAGATGACCGCCAGCGTCAGGGGCAGCGAACGTACCTTGACGGCAGCCACGTAGATGAACGGGAAGACCAGCAACGACGAGAGGACATCGCCCAAGCCGGGAATCAATCCAATCAGCGGGTCGAGGAAGTACTTGTCCATCCAACGGGCGATGGTCTGTGTCATCTGATAGGAGGTCGACAGCTCGATGTCCATCCGCCGTTCCTCCTTGCGCCGGATGCGCTCCTGTTCTGCCTGCATGGCGCGTGCGTCCTGCGCCTGTTCTTTCTCGTCGACGAGTCCCAGTTCCTGCTGGGCCTGCCGGCGGCGGTTGCTTTGCATTTCGCTCATAGCTCTATGGTTTTAGTTCCTTTCAAGAATTGTTCCCAGTCGTCGTCGGTGAACTTCAGGTCTCCCCCGGCGAGCGACAGCAGTGCCGCCTTCAGCTCGTCGGGGCTTTGGGCGGTGTTGATGCGCCGCAGGCTCTCGCGCAGCACGGCGCTGCGGTTGTCGATGTTGGCAAGGGGTGCGCGGAACTCCGTCTGCAGGCGTTCCAGTTCGCGGTCATACTCGCGGTGGGCGAGTGCGCTCGATGCCTTCATTGCCTGCAGGCGTCCCCACTCCTCGAGCAGGGAGACGGTGTTGCGGACGGCTTCGTTGCCGGCGTCGGTCAGTTGCACGAGGTCCTCGTCCGTGGGGCGTGCTTCCTCGGCACCGTCTTCACTGACGAGCTGACGCATGGTGTCCGTCCCCAGGTTGACCTGTTCGCGGACGGTGTCGGCAAAGAGGCGGATGCCCTGCTGGATGTCGGGCGGCAGCGCGGTGTCCTGTTCGCGGACGGTGACGGTGCGCGTGAGCTTCTCATCCAGCCTGCTGTTGGCGATGGAGCGTGCCAGGCGCAGCAGCCGGACGATGTCCTCGAGGTGGGCGAGCATCTTCACGCGCAGCTCCGGCGTGACACGGATGGTGTCCATCAGCCGGCGGTTCAGCGTGTGGAGCTGGCGGCGTACCTCCTCGAGCTGACGGCTGTTCTCCCGGTGTTCCGCCTGCTGGCGGTTCAGTTCGTCGCCGTCGACCTTGACGTCGAGCTGCAGCTCCTCGAAGCGGGAGACGACAGGGCTGCAAGCCTGATTCCACTCATAGAGGCTGCGGTTGTAGCTGCGCGATGCCCCTCCAAGGGTGAACAGGTTGGCGAGGAAGAAGGGTTTCTGCGGCTTGCTTGCCTTCGCCTGGTTGTATTGCGGACGCAGACTGTCGAGCAGCGCGCGGCACTCCCCGAGGTGGGAGGTATAGTAGCTGATGTTCAGTTCGGCGTCGCTGACGTCCTTCTCCAGCGCTTTGCACTCTGCCAGCAGGGCGTCGCGGCTGTCCTTCAGCTTCCGGACGTCGGCGTCGGCATAGAGCGCGTCGGTCAGCTGCTGCCATTCGCGGGAGAGCACCTGACGGCTGAACCGGCTGAAGGCTTCCGCCTGGGGGATATACAGTTCGTCGAGCGTCCGGTGGATGACCCACAGACGGCTGAGGTCTCCCTTGACGAGTGTGACGTCGCGCTTGACGCTGTTCTTCAGTGTGAGCAGTTCCTGCTGGAGGGCGGCAGTCTTCTGTGCGGCGTCGGTGTAGTGCGACACCATGTTGAGGGCAGCCAGCACGAGTCCAGCCTGCTTGCTGCCTCCGCTGCGGTAGGATGCGCCCGCGCGCCGCACGGACTCCTGGAAGCTGTCGGAGATGTCGCTCATGAGGAGTGCACAGCGTTCGGTCACCTTGTCGTAGTCGAGCTGCACGCGTTGCAGCATGTCGCGCAGGTCGAGCCACTGGACGGAGTCGAAGTCAAAGAGTTCGGGGGCTACCGCCTTGACCGAGTCGCCGAAGGTGTCGGTCAGCGTGAGGGCGTACTCGCGGTAGATGTCACAGATGTAGGTGCGGAGCCGCACGAAGTCCGCCATGAGGGTCTTGATGTGCTGTTTGGCATCGTCATAGCCGGCGACCATCTGCGTGTATCCGTTGAACACGGCGGTGGCTTCGTTGCGAACCTTGACCACGCCCTGTGTTCCCACCACGGTGTTGAGGAGGCTTCCTCCGCCGGCAATCTGCACGTTCATGGCTTGGGTGACGCGCTGTTCGAGTGCGCGCAGGGCATCGTTCCCTCCGTCGAGCTGCTTGTGCAGGTAGGGGAAGAGTGCGTCGTCCTGTGTCTCGACGAGGTGTTCCACGCCATACTCGTCGACAAGCCCTCGTTTCCCGTCGTTGTCGTAGAAGGCTTGTCGGATGGCCTTGTCATCGCGGAAGTGCCTGTATGCTTCCCAGACGAGCATGCCGACTTCGAACCCGTCTTTGGAGATGCCCATTTCCTGGAGGTCGAAGGCGAGGTCCGCCCGTGTATAGGTTCCTCCGTTCTGCTCCAGCCGATGGGCGATGTCGCGAATCTTCTGATAAATCTTTTGTTTGTCCATGGGGTATGGGTTAAATGTGTTTTGTTTGCTGCGAAGTTAGGGGTTAGGTGTGCTAAAGGGGGGCATAGGAGAAGAAAATTACCCACAAATGTCATACATTGCCTGATAACGTTTCAGCTGCTCCTGGTAAGCCTGCTCGATGGCACCCACATATTGATTTTCAAACTGAGCACAATAATCCTTATACGATTGAATGTTATGCTCTTTCTCAATCTGGTTCAAAGCAGACAGCACATCCATCATTGAAAATTGAATCACTGAACGACGGATAGCCAAATCCATCATTTTATCTTTCTCAGATTCCGTCAAGGATGAAGTCTGGATGGCACGCTTCAGCTCCGTGCCCTGCGCCATTGAGAACTCATCCCAGGAATTAACGGCAAGCGCATGAATCTCTCCCAGTTGGGCATTCAACTTTCCGGTGAACATTGCATAGTCTATCTGTTCACTTTCCATCTTTCTGGCACCTTTGCCTTTACTCATGCCGTATATCCCAACAGCTGCGACCAATCCTCCTCCGACAGCTACGACATTGGACTTGGTTGCCAAACCAAGAATCAGCAGCAACGCCCCCACTCCAATACAAGATGGATATGCGGCAGATGATTTTGGCTTTTCAGGCACAAGTTCCGACGCCTGTTGCGGATAAGCAATCTGGCCAATCCGTGATTTCACCATGGATTGCAACTCATTCCTTTTAGAAGTCAGGGCTTCCATATAAGATTTAATTAATTCCTTGTTCATAACTTTTCTGCAATCTTTACTAATCCGTTTATTACTTTTTCCATCATTTGCAGCTCCTGTTCCTTATTCATTAACTGCTGCTCCAACTCGCATCTAAGCTGTTCTGTCTTTTTTCTCACAGAATTCATAAATTCGTCCTTTTTGGTGGATAATACCGCCAATGTACTCTCACGCGCATTTCTCAGCTCCTGTGGAACCGAAGTTTCCGACATTGTCGACAGGAATTGCCTGATTTTAGTGACAACCCGTTCTTTAGCATAAGCGGCTTCCCTTTGCACAGCAACTTTCGCCTCAGCTTCTTTGCAATCATATTTCTTCGGTATACGCTCTCCTCCTTGTAACAAGGACGGCAACGCCTCGTATCCTTTCTTTATGGCACGGATATCAAGAGTCAACTTATTACTCATGGCATCAAGAGTCTCCTCCAGAATGTAGCTCAGTTCGCGTCCATCCAAATAGCCTTCCTTATCCTTCGTCTCCACCTCAGTAATAGCCTCGCCTATACCTTTTTTTATACGTTCTTTCAGCTCGTCACTTCTACTCTTCCATTCAGATTTAAGCTTGTCCAGTTGCTTATCCACCGCATTACGAACGTTGTCAATCGTACCCACAATATCAACCGCATCATATTCCACCTGAATCGTTCGACTTCCCCAAAGTCTCCCTTTGCATGTGACATTGTCACTCACATGACTCATGCTCACTTTTCCAATATTACTCAGGGTAAAGTTATTGAGGCATTCCTTTACATACTGGTCAGCAATCTCATTTGCCCGATTCCGGATTGATTTCAGACTCATTTCTATCCCATTACAAACTTCATCCAAAATCCTCTTCCGTTCTTTTGCTCCATTGATATCACTCTGCTTCAACTGATTCATCCGGTTTTCCAACCGTTCTTTTTTCTCAGACAGAATCTTATGAAGCTCGGCATTTGTGTTATTGAAATAAGCATTGACCTTGTTTTGAATAATCTGCTCCTTATTTCCCTTAAATGAACCTTCCACATACTTCGCACGAATATCCTCAATTTGAGAAAGGTTCATAAAGATCTCCTTGATTTCTTTAGAAGAGCTAAAGAAACTGGGATAAAAATACTTCATCTGCTTCACAACATGAGCCTCGATTTCATCCCAACGCTTTTCATCCTTTTGGGCTATTGAAAATCCGATACCGGAACTAAAATCAATGATCGGATCATCTCCTGTGTAATTGGACGTAGCCATATTGTTCCTGAATTGCTTCTTCAAAGAACGCTGGCAATACTCAATCGCACCTCCCAAATCATCCCCAAACTTCATTCCGACATCTTGTAAGACAGAATCAAACTTACTGCCGATCAATACGACAGTCCCAATACCTTGTGAACCGATTCGTTCTGAAAGGAAAGTGACATCCGTACTATCAAAGAAACGCCCGGAGTAACTCAGGAAGAAGACGCCATGACATCCCCTCAAAAAGTCACGCGTTCTCACCTCACGGGAAACAACAGGGTCATTCACTCCCGGGGTATCCACAATCTGTACACCGACCAGACGTTCATCCTTCAGTCTTATGGTCAAACACTTCACAATGGGGGTGTATGTTCCTTCCGCACCCACATAATCTTCCAGAATGTCTTGAAGATCGGTGATATTGGAAAAGGAACGAGCCTCTATTTTCGATTGTTCTTGAATCTTACCACGCGCCATCCTGCTGCAGGACGATACTAAATCTTTTGCTGCAATCAGCGTATCATCCACCAATCCTGAACGACGAATATCCTCCTCCGTCACAGAAGGATTCTGTTCCTTCTCAGCCTTCAGGATGTCATCATATTCCTTTGCCCTGTCTTCAAAAGAATGCCATTCAGAAGAATTATAATACTCTACCTCAAACTGATTTTCATCGCCATATTGCAGGACAGTAAGACCAGCAGTCATAGGAGTCGAAGCCCGGGGGAGTACATTTTCCCCATCGAAAAAGAGAGAATTCAAAAACGAAGACTTGCCGGCTTTTACCTGACCCACGACTCCGATTTTCAAGATTCCATTCTCACTTTTTACCAGGTCAGCACCTTGACGAACCTCAAGAATTTTATCTTTCAGTTCCTTGATTGGTTTCTTCAAGACATCGCCAATGCCGACTTCCAACGCAGACAAGTCATTGTCCAATGAGCTAAAAATCTGCTGATAATTATCAATCGTAACCTTCATAATCGTATCTGTTATTGATATTGTGCAATCCACTTCGTAAACGTGTTCATACCTGCCAATTTGACTAATGGCTGAGACTCATAAACCAAAGACCGGTCTGCCTCGATAAGCATCTCACAGATGTCTTGATAATGGCACATGGCAGCTGTTTCCAGCGCATTATAGCCTCTCTTGTCTTTCATGGACAGGTCTGCATCATGCGTAATGAAGAATTTGACCATCTCATTATTGCCGGAACGTACAGCCCAAGTAAGCGGTGAGAATCCCCCATTATTGCAAACACTTAAATCGACCCCCTGAGAGAAACAAGACAAAAACCGTCCATAATCATCTCCACTAATCGCTGAAAAGATATTCATATCCTGTTCTCTCTCTATCTGCTGCAATTCCTCCTGATGCTGTTTCACAGCCTTTACCGCTCTATTGTATGAATCCTTCAAGGTAGCGACAAGCTGAAACCGGTATTTTCCCAGTAGTTTTACCAACTCTTCCTCTTTCTTGCGACCCTCTATCGAGGTTTGATAAACATCCTCAAATTCTTTCAGCACGTCTTTATATTTATTCAAAGAATCATCATAAAGCGTACAAATCTCATTATAAAGTTCTGTACGGAATTCTTCATCATAATATTGATAGTTAGCCTGGGAGTTACATAGCTTATTAAATTTATCAATCGCAGAACTATATCGTCTACTTAGGTCGGAAGCATCACTGAAAAAGCCAACCTTATCGGCCCATTCAGCCTCCCTGTCCAATGCCTCGCCCCAACCTTCCAGAGCCTTCTGAAAATAATCCATCCGTTTGTCCGCACAGCCCATTATCTCGTTATAATTAGACAAGATAACCTCTTCTACTGCCCCCTTACTCGCCGAGTTCTCATCCTTTTTATCTTGGTAATACTTACGCCACTCTTGTTTGTCATTAACCAGTTCTAGTCTCTTAGCTTCATAATCCTTAATCATTTCATTGGAAGCATTGATCTCATCCATCAAAAGCCTTTCAATTTCTCCGGAGTAACGGCTTAACAGGCTCATAGTACTCCCGGATTTAGTCTTCACTGCTTGGATGATTTGTGAAAAGGTTGTATTGAATGTAGCATAGAGCTGTCTAGTAACACAAGAAAAAGAAAGTATTGCCAACGGAAATTTGTCTTTATTAAATTCCTTTGCGCAAAGTTTTTCAGTATCCTGTATGATTTTCCTGACTGCTCCCACGTCTTTTTTGTCCATCTTAGTATACAAGATAACTATAGGTTTATCCTGTACCTTCTTCAGCATCTCCAAATCATTCTTGGTAATCGTTCCACTTTCCACATCAATGCACCAAAAGATGGCATCACATTTCTCCATTGCTTCAATTGCTTTTTCCCTGTCAGACTCGTTTTGCCCAACAGCATTGTTATAGCCCGGAGTATCAACAAACGTGATACCATCCAGATATTTATCTCTTACAGAAACATCTATAACAATTTTCTTTAGCACATTAGCGATGTATGTCTTTGACTTGGAAGAATGCTGGATGCAAGCTAAAACTTCATCATTCAACAAGACCAATTCATCTTTCAAGTTTTCTCCCCGGATAACCAAGCGTTTATTAGGGGAGAAGACGCAATTCAGGTATGTATTGACCACGGACACCGGCTCCACACCCGTCGGCAACAAGTCTCCGATTCCTGTAAGATAATTAAGTAAAGACGACTTTCCGGCGCTATATCCTCCTGCAACTGCAATTTTCAAAGAAGAAGACATTGTACTCACCAATTCATCCTCCAAAGCGATAACCTTCCAAAAGCAATCATCTATCAAATCAGAATTCAACAAATCATAGTTATCCAAATCCGGTTTCATTTGTTTGTTAAGCAAATCATACACCGGTTGAAAGCACGGTGTCAACTCCAAATCAGTGGAAGCGGTACAAATATGAGAAATCAAATTGAGAGCCATTTGTGGATTCTCATATTTGTTCACCTTGATAATCTGAGCCGTTTGCTTTCCCATGGCTGCACCTTTCCGTTTTATTGCATCAAGTCCCATATCTAAAGAAGTTTCAGTTTTCAGTAAATAATATCCTACTAAGATTCAACGTTTTGATAATACGCTCATTGATATGCATGTTCTTTAGCCATCCTGTTCTTTTGCCTGAATCGCTATGCTTCCGAAACAAGATGGCTAAAGATACATGCCTTACCAGACGCACCACAAAGGTGAGTCCATGCACAATCAGCGTTTCAAATTCTCCAATTTATCAATGGCAACTTGCAAAGCCTTAACTTTCAAAGCTGTGCTTTCTTCATCAGCACGCTGCTCCTGTTGAACCATTTTAACACTGTCATTGAACTTTTGAGCTTCTGAATTAATCAGTTGTTCCATGCTATTCATAGCCTCCCGCCGTTGTTCATCCAGCATCGTGGTAACCGGCTCTCGTAAAGACTCAACTATTTTAGGAACAATTTCCGACACTATCTTCTGGCGAATAAGGTCAACCTTGCTTTCTCTGCTCTTTCCAAAAATCAAACGAAGCAAATCCGGAATAATGTTCAGAAGAATAGTAACTAATGGGCTAAGAATTTTACCCAAAGTACCCAATAAGGTTGACAGACCCTTATATGCAATCAGTTTTTCCGTTAGCTTATCCAAGCCCTTTTTCAAAAGGCCTTCCAAGACCTCCCTGCCTAACAGATTTCCTATAATATCGTTGGCAGCGTCCAATGCCTGATTCCCCTTATCCTGCAAGATATCATTGACTTTCAAGGAGAAATCTCTAACACTATCTCCAATCACATTCTGATATTCAGAAATCTCACGCTTAAAGGAGGAGAACAATACCGGACGAATGATTGACAACAACTCAGCACTGAATGCATCCGTATTATTATTACTGCTAACAAACTGTGCCAGATGAAGGCTATTCTTTACTAAAGCCTCACGAATGTCATTCAAAACGTCATCAGCAGAGTTTTCCAAAGATTGTGCTCCAGCAGCTTTCGCTCTCAGGCTTTCAAGAGTTTTCTCACGTTCGGCTCCCAATGCTGCAATCTTGCTTTGGAAATCCTTCTTATCAGAACATGCGAGTTTAATCTGCAACTGCAAATCTTCGATTATTTCATCAATAAATCCGCAAACCAGTTCTGAATACTTTTGGGTTATGAAGGTCTCGGCATCCAAGTTATCCAATAGTCTCAGCACATCATCATACTGCTTTGTTACAGAAGACACTGTTCCGACAACAGCATCAGGACCAATGATACGTTGAGCTATATCCTCAACATTCTTTACGATAGTGGGCACCTCGGATTCGGACTTCCTCTCAACTTTTGAAAGGAAGATGGAACATTTCAAACCGTACTTCTTCAATTCATCAATGAATCGAAGCGTAGATCTCGACAACGTACCTTGCTCTATATCTGACAGAAGAATGAAATAAGAACCTTCCTGAATATAGCTGAGAATAGCATTGTTATGTGCCTCTATTCCGGAATTGATTCCCGGCATGTCAACAAGAACGATTCCCCGGTCGTTCAACCTCTTCAGAAAATCATTCTTCAGATACACATTAACAACATCTCCAGGAACAGCCTTTAAAGCTCCTATTTGTGACAAAGGTGCAGTCCCCTGCTTTTCTCCCTTATGATAAATTTGAAGATATTCCTCTTCTGAATAGTACAATTCATAAGCGACTGCAGTAGTCGGAACGATATCCGTCGGCAGGAGGTTTATTCCCATCATCGTATTCAACAATGAACTTTTACCGGCATTAAAATCTCCGACAAAAGGAACTTTGATGAAACGATTCGAAGACAAATCATTCAATAGCCCTTTCTGCTCTTCTTCCAAACGGTGCATCAGAGCATCCGACTTGATATACTCCCTAGCTATTTCAGTAGCTTGACTGATTCTTTCTGTGTAAAATTTAGTTCTTTCCATGGTGAGTTTATTTAATCATTTTATTCCTTTTCTCATTTCCTTTTCTCTTTCTTCCATCCTTTCCCAAATCCCCCGGTACACCCATTCATGGAGCCTGCCCAGCCATCCTGCGGGGCGTGTACGTATGCTGCCGCAATGCGGGCAACGTTGGGGCATGGTGTAGAAGGTAGCGGCATACTCGATGTCCAGACCGGGGAACTTCTTGCCGCAATGGGTACACTTGAATTGGGTTATTCCGCGTAACATAGCCTTACAATGCCGGAGAATGATGACCCTTGTTCTCCCCCTTGGGATGATGCACACACTGACCACCGGTCATGACCTGGATGCTGGGAAACTTCTTGCCACAATATTTACACGTGTATTCACTCTTTTCCGTCCCTTCGTAGAGCTTGTGACGTCCCTTGTTCGGTCCGTCGGGGTGACGGACGCAGGTGGCGGAAGTCAACTGACGGACACTGGCGAACTTCTTGCCGCAGTATTCGCAATAACAGGTGGGGGTTGATGAAGACATGGTCACTCCTTTCCCGGGCAGCATGCCCGACGTGAAGAGCAGGTACAGACCGAAGGCTGCAACGCTCATGGATAAGATGGATACTCGGTTTTTCATGCGTTCTTCCGTTTTTTTGGGTTATCATTCGGCATCGGTTTTTCAAAGTTATTTGTCTCGTGTACCACTGCCAAATTATTTTAGGTTCAAGTAGGTTCACAAATGAAAGATTTTTTTAGCCCTCCGACAACGAGGATTTTTAGCCCATTGACTGATGCAAAGAAAAGGGCACCCTGTGCCAAAGCGTTGCACGGCTCGGATTTTTTTTTCACACGGGACAAAGGGGCGTGTGGGGCGATTCATTTGACCGTTTGACGAATGACACAGCGGGGCATCCCCCCCGGACAGGAATCTGAAAGGAAAATTTGTCCGTCAACGGCAAAGCCGTTAATTTTGCACCGCTTCTCAGGTGACGGGAAGAGGTCCCGTCGGCTGATGCATGCCTCACTATACCTTATATATATGATCTATCCACAGAACTTTGAACAGAAGATAGGCTTTGACCAGATACGCGGACTGCTGAAAGGGCAGTGCCTCAGTTCGCTGGGACAGGAACGTGTCGACGCCCTGGCATTCTCCGACCGTCGGGAGGACATCGGACGCCGGCTGGAAGAGACCGACGAGTTCGTCCGCATCATTCAGGAGGAAGACAGCTTCCCCGACCAATATTTCTTCGACGTGCGTCCCTCGCTGCGCCGCATCCGCGTGGAAGGGCTCTACCTCGACGAGCAGGAGGTGTTCGACCTGCGCCGCTCGCTGGAGACCATCCACGGCATCGTCCGCTTCCTGCACTGGGAAGAGGAGGAGACGGGCGACTACCCCTACCCTGCCCTGCAGACTCTGGCAGGCGACGTGACGGTGTTCCCCCAGCTCATCGGCGCCATCGACCGTATCCTGGACAACTACGGGAAAATCAAGGACTCTGCGTCCGCTGAACTGCTGCGCATCCGTCGGGAGATACTCTCCACCACGAGCGGCATCTCGCGCAGCCTCAACGCCATCCTCCGTTCGGCACAGTCGGAAGGCTATGTGGACAAGGACGTGGCACCCACCATGCGCGACGGTCGTCTGGTCATCCCCGTGGCTCCGGGCATGAAACGCAAGATACGCGGCATCGTGCACGACGAGTCCGCCACGGGCAAGACGGTCTTCATCGAACCGGCGGAAGTGGTGGAGGCGAACAACCGCATCCGCGAGCTGGAAGGGGAGGAACGGCGCGAGGTCATCCGCATCCTGACGGAGTTCTCTGCCACGGTGCGTCCGCTGATACCGGACATCCTGCGCTCCTACGAGTTCCTGGCGGAAATAGACTTCATCCGTGCAAAGGCACGCTTTGCCATCCGCACGCACTCCATCAAGCCCCTGCTGGAGGACCGTCCGCTCATCGACTGGGCGACGGCGGTGCACCCCCTGCTGCAACTGTCGCTGGAGAAACACGGCAAGAAGGTGGTTCCGCTGGACATCGAGCTGGACGAGAAACAGCGCATCCTCATCATCTCGGGTCCGAACGCCGGCGGCAAGTCGGTGTGCCTGAAGACGGTGGGACTGCTGCAATACATGTTGCAATGCGGACTGCTCATCCCGCTGCACGAGCGTAGCCGGACGGGCATCTTCGGCAGCATCTTCATCGACATCGGCGACGAGCAGAGCATCGAGAACGACCTGAGCACCTACTCCTCCCATCTGCTCAACATGAAGCAGACCATGAAGCACTGCGACGGACGGAGCCTCATCCTCATCGACGAGTTCGGCAGCGGCACGGAACCGCAGATAGGCGGCGCCATGGCGGAAGCGGTGCTGAAGCGGTTCAACGACCGGAAGGCATTCGGCGTCATCACCACGCATTACCAGAACCTGAAGCACTTTGCGGATGCCCACGAAGGGGTGGTCAACGGGGCGATGCTCTATGACCGCCACCACATGCAGGCGCTCTTCCAGCTCCAGATAGGCAACCCGGGCAGCTCGTTCGCCGTGGAGATTGCCCGCAAGATAGGCATCCCGGAGGAGGTGATTGCCGACGCGTCCGCCATCGTGGGCAGCGAGTACATCAACGCCGACAAGTATCTGCAGGACATCGTCCGCGACAAGCGCTACTGGGAGACCAAGCGACAGAACATCCGCAAGCGGGAGAAGCAGATGGAGGAGACCATCGCCCGCTATGAGGCGCAGCTGAAGGAGCTGGAGGAGAGCCGCAAGGACATCCTGCGCCGGGCGAAGGAGGATGCACAGCACCTGCTGGAGGAGTCGAACGCCCGCATCGAAAACACCATCCGCACCATCAAGGAGTCGCAGGCGGAGAAGGAGAAGACACGGACCGCCCGTCAGGAACTGGACGAGTTCAAGGAGTCGGTGAAAGACATCGAGAAGCAGAAGGCGGAAGAGAAGATTGCCCGCAAGATGGAACAGCTGCTGGAGAAGCAGCGCCGGCGCGAGGAACGGAAGAAGCAACCGAAGGGGGAAACGGCACAGACGGTGGTGAAGCCGCGCCCCGTGCAACCGCTGCAACCGGGCGACCCGGTACGCATCAAGGGACAGACGTCCGTGGGCGAGTTGCTGGACATCAGCGGAAAGAATGCGACGGTGGCATTCGGCATGATTAAGACGACGGTGAAGCTCGACCGCCTGGAGCGCACCGATGCTCCGGTGACAAAGACCGGACTGGAGAAGAGCTCATCGTTCGTCAGCACCAGCACTCAGGAGAGTGTGTATGAGAAGAAGTTGCAGTTCAAACAGGACATCGACGTGCGCGGCATGCGTGGCGACGAGGCGATCCAGGCGGTGACCTACTTCATCGACGATGCCATCCTGCTGGGAGTAAGCCGCGTGCGTATCCTGCACGGGACGGGTACGGGCATCCTGCGCACGCTCATCCGCGACTACCTGAAGACGGTGCCCGGCGTACGTCACTTCCAGGACGAACATGTGCAGTTCGGCGGTGCCGGGATTACGGTAGTGGATTTGGAGTGAGAGCTGCGGACAGGAATTTAAAAGAATGAAGAGTGAAGAATGAGGACCCCCAACAGGCTCCTGCATTCTTCACTCTTCTTCATTTATCTAGTTTGCATTGTAACGGGGGAGCATCTCTTTGGTGGGACACTCGTAGTTGGAGATGGGGAGCTGCACCTTCCGCAGGTCCTTCAGCTTGAAGTGCGTCTTCTCGATGTCTTTCGGAAGCTTCCGCTTGGAGAAGGTCTGGAAGTAGAGCAGGCAGGCGTCCTTCCACCACACGGCGTCGTGCGCCTGAATGTCAAACTTCTCCTCGATACGGTCGTAACGCTCGGCATCGACGTAAGGCTTCATCCGGGTCCACACGTCGCAGAAGCCGCGGGCAGCCTTCACGCCGTCATCGTACTTGTGGCAAAGCTCGTCCCAGAACGTGCGTCCGCTCTTCATCTTGTAGTCCCAGGGGACGTGATGGAACCAGAGGAGGTACTTCTCCGGACAAGTCGCCAGGTCGCCGTAGAGACGGCACAGGGAGTCGGGGTATTGCGCTACGGCATCCGAACCGCGGCTCGTGCGGTCGAAACCCAATCCTTCCTTATCCGCACGGTGATAGTACGGCGGCATCCAGTCGCGGCGTGCACCCGGCACATCGTACCACGGTTCGGGACCGTAATGGTGGTTGCCGGCAAAGATATGGTGCAAGCCCAGCGGCATCATGTAGTCGACCACGACCTCACGGCTGTCGAGCATCACCTGCTTCATGGCATCCACGAATGCCGGTTCGTCCGTGAACGTCTGCTTCAGCCACTCGTCCGCCATCTGTGCGGGGGTCAGCGAGGGGTTCCACGCCATACGTCCGAAGGCATACCAGTTGGACTGGGCAAGGTCGTGCCCGCACCAGTTGACGTCGTCGCCCACATTGCTCACGGCACATACGGAACGCAGGGAACGCGGACAGACGTCCTCGAAGAACTCCGTCCACATGGGCGGCAGGTAAGCCAGGTGGTTGGAGTGCCCCAGGTACTCCTGCGTGAGCTGGAACTCCACCATCAGGTCGGTGTGCTTCATCGCCGTGAACAGCGGACTGTAGGGTTCGCGCGGCTGGAAGTCAACCGGTCCGTTCTTCACCTGCACGAGGACGTTGTCCATGAACTGTCCGTCGAGCGGCAGGAATTCATTGTACGCCTGCTTGGCACGGTCATCGCTGGAGGGAGCATAGACGAAGGCACGCCACATGACGATGCCTCCGTAGGGCTTCAGCGCCGTAGCCAGCATGTTGGCTCCTTCGGCGTGTGTGCGGTGATAGTCACAGGGACCGGGTTGCCCTTCCGAGTTCGCCTTCACCAGGAAGCCGCCGAAGTCGGGGATGAGGGCATAAATCTCACTCACCTTCTGCTTCCACCATGCCTGTACGCCGGCATCGAGCGGGTCGGCAGTCTCCAGTCCGCCCAGGCCCATCGGCGAAGCGAAGTTCACCGACAGATAGACCTTCACTCCGTAGGGACGGAAGATGTCGGCGAGCACCTTCACCTTCTTCAGGTAGTCTGTCGCCAGCATCTTGGGCGAAGCATTCACGTTGTTCAGCACGGCTCCGTTGATACCCACCGACGCATTTGCCCGGGCGTATGCCTCGTAGCGGGGTGAGACGGCGGGCAGTTCCTCCCATTTCCACAGGGAGTGTCCGGCATAACCCCGTTCGATGGTCCCGTCGAGGTTGTCCCAGTGGTCGAGGATGCGGAGGTCGTATGCCGGACGTTCGGTGACATCCAGCTGCGAGCAGTCCGCCCCGGTGGCTTGCAGACGCAGGAGGTGATAAGCTCCGTAGAGCAACCCCTTCTCGCCCGACGCACCGATGACGATGCGTCCGTCGCGGCTGCGGA
>ULUY01041621.1_pt1 | contig 15396 bp, 7 predicted proteins | sample 1959031 | NCBI WGS metagenome assembly ULUY01 (sample SAMEA4835774, study PRJEB28245) | human gut metagenome | biome: gut microbiome; material: fecal sample | place: Denmark | collected 2008
GTGTTTTTTCTGTACTTTGGCAAATTCCTTGCAAAAATCATCTGCCATGCCATAAATCTACGTAACTTTAACCTCTGAAATATTTATATCGAACTCATGCTAACTAGTTTGCCGGAATCACAGGCCTAGTTGTAAATGAAGTAACAACTGAAAGAACCCATTACACAGTACATTTTGTCGGGTAATGATATTCGGCACTCGCTGACCATCGAACTTACAGAACCAATTCGGCGGTTGGCAACCGCCGAATCTTCTCTAGACGTTCAACTGGCTCAGAACAAATGGGAAACACTTCCAGACAAGATATTTAATCGCCTATCTTCTACCCATTTGAATGTGATTTCGTCTATAGATAACCCCATCAAACGCGCTTTTTATGAAATGGAAACCATTCGCGGCTGTTGGTCTGTAAAGGAACTGGAACGCCAAATCAATTCCCTCTATTACGAGCGTAGCGGATTGTCGAAAAACAAAGAGGCCTTGTCCGCCTTGGTACAGCAGCAATCCACATCATTACAACCTAAAGACATTATCAATACGCCTGCTACCTTGGAGTTTTTAGGACTGAATGAGCGTGCATTAGTGACAGAAAATGATTTGGAACAATCTATTCTTGACAATCTCCAACATTTCCTGTTGGAAATGGGACATGGTTTCTGCTTTGAAGCTCGGCAGAAACGTATCTTGATTGATGAAGATTATTTCTTTGCAGATCTGGTATTCTACCACCGTATTTTAAAATGTCATGTCATTGTGGAACTAAAAACCGATAAATTCCGCCATGAGTACGCCTCGCAACTGAATATGTACCTCAACTATTTCAAAACAGAGGTTATGCAGCCCGATGATAATCCACCTATCGGGATATTGTTATGTACGGATAAAGGGGATACATTGGTTAAGTATGCTACAGCGGGATTGGATCCCAACCTATTTGTTCTGAAATATATGGTTGAACTTCCTTCTGAAGAAGAGCTCAAGAAATTTATTTCATATGCAGTTTCTCAGTAAATACGGCTGATAACTAGAACAAAAATATCATATATCTGCACAGTTATCAATATGGGATAAAGGTAGCGAGGTCTACACATATCTCAAAATATTTTCATCTAAAAATGACATAAATCTCAAAATTATTGCATAACAAAAGTGAATCTCAATTTTAATATAAGCAGAAATAGCATGATTCTCAAAATGCTTTAGCCAATCAAACACGTTTATCGGACGTGCACGAGGATGTAATATTGGACGCATGTTGGACCGGGCGACCAGACCGGTCCAATCCATTGATAGTCCAATATCCCCCTAAATGCAGGATGAAAAAAAACGCCGCTGTCCGGAGGCCAGATGGCGTCCAAACAGCGGCATTTCATGAGACCGTGTGTCACGGTCGGATAGAAGCTGATTCCCTTATTATCAGATGTACATGCCGAACGGAAATTGTCAATTGTCCATTGTCAATTGCTTAGTACGGCTTGATGAAATCGTCGTGTGACGATGCACCGCCCTGGTTGGTGATGTATTGCTGCATCTCGGCCTCGGATACATCCTTCACACAGCGGACATCAAACTCGGTGAGCCAGATGCTGCCACCGGTCATCTTGACCAACTCCTGACGAGTCCAACGGTTCAAGTCCATCGGGCGGGCACGGAAACCGTATTGCTGTGCCCAGTAGTGGGCGCCGTAGAAGCGGTAACCCTCCTCGGTATCGGTCTTGGTCATATAATAGGCCACGTTGTTGCTAGAGGTCGATAGGGTCTCGATGCGTCCTTCCGTAGTCGGGTTGTTGTTGCTCGACCAATTGTTCTCCGAACCGACACCCCAACCGTTGGATGCTGTCCACCAGGTCGGATTCCAGTTCTGCGTACGCATGTCAAGCATCTGCTGCGGTGGGAAGAGACGTATCATCAACATCAGCTCGTAGGCATTCGGCATGCGCCAGCCGCGTATAATCTTCGAGCCTGTATAGCGGTCCACCTCGATGTAGTGGGCACACGGATGCTCGTCGCGGCTGTCATCCAGCATAATGGACGGACGCGAAGCCTCGGCATCATACACGGACTTATAGTCGGGATTTGTAGTTCTGGCCGGATAGCCGAAATCAGTAGTCATCCGGTAGACATATTGGTCTTTGCCCCAGCCCAAGGAACGCTTGGTCACAGCCACCGACAGACGGGCGACACGGAAGTACTTGTACGGACGTGCCCACACCGAATTCATGGTGTGCTTGGGTAACGGACCGTTTGCCACATAGTTCTGACGAATCAGGTCAGAGGGGAAACGCGAACAGTCGATGATCAAGCCGGAAGTCGACACACCACCCTCATTGTTGTTAGCAGGAACAGACGTGTCACGGGTCCAGTCATTGCTCTCGGTCAGCCAACGCTGGGCAGGACGGTAAATCTTGTTCGGGTCATACTTGCCCAAGGTGCGCACCGCACGGACGCGCAACGGAGCATCCCAGAACTCATCCCTATATTGACTCTTCCAACTGTCATAGCTACCGCCCATGGGCTGGTTGAAGCTCTGATAGCCGTAGTAGTAACGGGTCTTGATGTCCCCGAGGTCCCATGCCCAAGGCCACCACATCAGGTGGGAACGTGCCTCCACCATCTTTTGGCGCATGGTCGCGCCATAGCGTGCCATGAACATGAACGGTTCACTCCAGGGACCGTCGTCCGACTTGGTCAGACGTGTGGAGGTGATGTAGGGATAGTCGTTGCGCAGACGGTAGGCAGGAGCCAGTGAGACTTGTGCCATCCACAGGTATTCCAACTGGGGCAGCGAAGGCAGATACCACTTCACATCCTTGTCATAAATCATACCGCTCTGGAGGTCGTACGGGTTGGAAGGCTCGTTACGGCTCAACACCGCCAGTCCTGCCCAACCACCCTGCGACTTGAACGAGCCGTTGTTGATGTGGCGCGGATAGATAATCTGCCACTGGTAGACATAGCCCGGACGGTTCTCAATGGAACCACGGGGAATGTAGACACGGGCATTCACATTGTCGCCACCGAAAGTATAGTCGAGCAAGTCTTTCCACTTATGCGACCCGTCCAGCCAACCGGGGTGGACCAGTGTAGTGAAGAGCATACGGCCGTCATAGATATTGGTCGTTCCCTGCACCGGCACGTAGTAGTTCTCGTTCCACACGTGACAGTGTGCCTGGCGAAGCTGTTTGGAACTGGCAGTGATGTTATCGGGTTTGTTCTCCATCCACTCTTCCTCTTCTACCAACTCCACGCCGTAGCCCACATAGTCCTGGGGCAGCCTGTCGATGTTGTAGGGTGCTATGATGGAGTGTTGCTGTACATTGATTTCCGCATCGTCCCACGAGCTGTGTCCATCGGATGAATAGGACGGACGACGGTCGGAGAAGAAAATCTTCATCATGCGGTCCGGACGGTTGACAAAGAGTCGCCAGCCGTTGTTCTCCCAGTTGGTACTATTTACGGCGAAAGCTACACCATTGCCGTTCACCTGGAAACCCGTCGCCCAAGACGGCATCTCATCGTAATAGAACTCATGGGCATGCACGGAGATAATCATGTCACCTGTTTCAGAGTCGAAATGCCACTTCTCCAGGTCTTTCTTAAACTCCGGACTCGACATCAGGTCGGATGCCGTATAGTTTTTCCACTTGGTGGTCAGGTCCTTCATCGCCAGACGGATGTAGCGTATCAGGTCCTGGGGACCCTTGCGGTAGCAGTCCTTGTACCGGTCATCCTGAGGAGGGAACATCTCATAAGCAAGCGGCTTGCCGATGGTGAAACGGGGGATGCGGGGAGGAGTTGATTCGTCCCGGCTCGCATATTGGCTGCTGTAAATATGTGTCAGCGGATGGATGAAAAAGCTCACCCAGGCTGTATCGGTCTTGGAAGCCATATAGCCGTTGCGACCACCTTGGGGCAGCGGGTCAAAGGGAGTATTCACCTCAAAGTGGTTGAGTGCATCATTCGCGGCAGTCGGATTGATGTTCTGCCACTCTGATACCGGCATCTTGCTGCGCAAGTCAAAGAAGTTGATGAGCACCGCCCGGGCGTCGAAGTGGCTGTCCAGGATGGCAGTCGAAGCCTCGGTGACGAAAGCGTCGTCATGGGAGTTGTCCTCAAACTGCCGATTTTCGTCGTTCAGGTTGTTGACGCGCACCTCCGCCTTGATGTCCTCTAGCGAATAGATGCTGACATTGTAGGTGTAATACTTGTCACGGGAAATGCTGTACGAGTTGATTCCGTCTTCCGACTCGGCGTTACCACCCAGGAGCAACCGGTAGACCACGTTGTGTGCCACACGCTCCTTCTGCATCTGGTTGACTCCTGCCACTCCGGAGGTAACGGTCTCATAGACATCGCCGACAATTTCCACCCACACCGCCTTGTCCGGCGCATATTCGAAGGGCAGAAAGTTGCCACTGTCATCCAGGTTGGTCAGCGGTTGTCCGTTATGGTAGTATTGCCCGTTCTGCGGGTTGAAAGTCACTGCACCCGACCCGGCTTTGGCATTCGCCTTCTTCTCCAACCGGGCACGCATGCCGTAGAGGTAACGCAGACGGTCCGCCTCATCAAACTGCTCGATGGAAGTGACGGAGGAACCGGGACCGAAGATTTTGCTGTACTTCGCATCCCACTCCGCAGCGTTGATTTTCTTCTTCGCCTTGAGCTTCACCTCGGGCATGTAGAACACGATGCCGGAAACGTTGGTATCGTCGCCCGTATAGATGTCTGCCACCACAAGCGAGTCGTTGCCGGTACGGGGAGACTTCAGCCCATGCTCCTCCAGCTTGCCTTCATACTCGAACTGACGCCAGCTCATTGCAGCAGGATTGTAGAGGTCTTGGTCAAAATAGGTCGCACGATTGGCATCCGCCATCAGGTAGGAGCCCGTAGGCATGTTGTGAAAGCGCACGCCACGAGGCAGGAAGCGCAGATTGGGATTGCCGCTCTTGATGCGGATTTCCACCTTGGCATCCACGCGGGTCAGCTTGACAGGGATGGTCGCCCCTCGCACCGAAGCCGCATTGACCGTCAGTGTGTTCAGACCGGACATGAGCAAGCCTTGTGCACGCTCGGTGAGTCCGTCATATCCCGTGATGCCGTCGCGGTCAGGCACGAGCGAGGCATCGTCCACGTACCCCCGGTTGTCATTTCGGTCGCCACCGATGTAGCCTTCTCCACGTCTCAGCTTTGCCAGATAGGCCACCTGCTGCTGCAGTGCAGCCAGCGTCAGGTCTGCTCCCTTGTCGTTGACAAAGTCCTTGAGGCGTTCCAGCTTTCCGTTCTCACCGAACCAGTATTCGGGCGAGTTGAGCTGCATGTTGCCGATGGAAACGGCTGTCAGCTTAAAATTCTGTATATCCTCATCAGAAAAGCTATGGTTCTTGGCGTGCGCCCGGAGCACGGAGAGGCTCACACGGTATTGCGCCCGCAACTGGGGATTCTTGGGGTCAGTGTAAGAGGTCATGGCCGATTCAGCCGTGAACACTCCCGGCTCCAGCTCGATGATGCTTCCGTCCTTGTCGAAGAGCATGACATACACGTTCTCCGGGATGTTCTCTTCCGCCTGCTCCAGGGCAGCACGGGTCGCCCCTACCTGCACGTGCGGATAGCGGTCGATGCTGAGGTCGATGTTGAGCACATCGTTCTCCACGGTCTGTTTCAGTTCCGAGTCATCGTCGACGCAGGCGGTCAGCCAGGTCAGCGCCATGAACGTCAAGCATAATGTCAGTATCTTTTTCATCTTGTCAGTCATTGTCTTTCACGATTGTCTAATCAATATACGTTATCTCCAGCATCCGGTACAGGGATGCCTCCTCCTAGAAGGTCGTATACACCTCCTCATAAGGTTTGTAGAGGTCCTTAATGGAGCTGTGCACCATTCCGCGTTTGTCGAAGACCATCTCACGATACCAGCCGTTCTGCGGGTCGGGGTCGTACGTCTCCACTATGAGGTCGGCGCCGAAGCCCACCCGGATGGTCACGACGTAGGTGTGTCCCGGGCGGATGATGGAGGGCACGAAACGGATACCGCGTTCGGAGAGCCCTTCCTGATTTTGCAGTGCACGGTTGAACTCCCCGATGGGGATGTCGTCGTAGTTGGCAGGAACCACATCCGTACCTGTGGAGTTGGGGGAAACATAGTCTACGCGGATATGCGGGAAGTAGGGCGTGTTCAGCCACGGCTTCTTATTCCGGTTCAGGTAGGCGGCGTCTCTCTCTGTCAGTCCCTGCCCCTGCCGGAAGTTCTGGCTGTTGAAATCATACGGATTGTTGCCCCGGTCATTGCCGCGAACGAAGCGTTCCACCTTCGTCCCCACCGGGTCAAACGGGGGGATATAGACATCGAGCACCGTGTGCAACGCGCCATCATTAAATTTTTTATAGTTTTCAGGAACCACCAAATCATCCTTGTCTTTCTGATAAGCGGTATAAAGTGTACCTCCCTTAAAACGGATGGGATGGAACTTCATGGCTACCTGATAGTTCTTGTAACTGATGGTACTCTCAGTCAGTTCTGAAGCGGTTTCAAAGTCTTCAATCCACAAATAATTGTATTGCGAACCACCAGTACCAAACAAGTCATTCTGGACTTTCTCTCCATCGTATGCAAATCCTTGGTCTGAGTAGTCATCGCTATCCAGGAGGGGAAAGTCCATCTTCTGCCCGTCCACCCGGAAGAATTGCGGAATCTGCATCACGAGCAAGTCGTTTATATGTACAAAATCCTTAATAAGCACATCCTTGTTGACCTGCACCTTCACAATCAGGCGGCTCATGACACTCTGCATCGGGAAGTTGCGATACACGTAGGGACTGAAGCCCGCCGCAGCGTCGCTCGGAGCGGTGTCAGCCTTGTAAGGCTGGCGGCCGAAGAACATCAGCCGCTGTTTGGACAAAGCCCCAATGACATCCGTCCGCCACTGGTAAACCATGGCACCCCGCACATATCTAGCCGACAGATGCCCCTCATTGGGTCTATAGCCTTGACCTCCAAATATTGGATACGTATCATTCCTGGGGAACTTATTGAACGAATCGTAATTCATCCAGCGCAGTCCGCAGATATTCAGAAAGTCCTTGGCATAGCCATAGACGCCGTTGGTCGACAGGGTATGGTATGCTTCCGAAGGGTCATTCGCATCATTCATCTGCGAATACTTGGGTTGCCAGTCTTTCGCATTGTACTTGATGACATCCAGCGGCTTGAAGTCAGACCACTGGATTCCGCCATACTGCTTGATGCCCTTCGGATTGTAGTTGCCATACTTCGCCGGGTCGGGATAGCCGCTAAACTGGTCGGAGTTATGATAGCCTAGATATACGAACGTGCCGTCCTTCTGCAGCCAGTTTGTGAACAGCTCGGCATTCTTGTCCTTCTTGATAAAGAAGAGGTCGCGGTCCTTGTCGTAGTAGGAGCCGTCTCCATTCTCGGGCAGGTCAATCCCGTTCGACGACTGACCATTCGCATTCTTGATCCAGTTCATCTCATTCTTCGGGTCGACATCCGTCCGGGAGATGGTCACCCGGTCAATCAGCTGCCCAGCATCGACAAAATCGGACGAAGCACGCGTCTGCGACAAGTCGATGGCCACACCGCCCAAGGGCTTCTCCTCTCCCCCCGTGCCGGGCACGGGAGTCTCGTCCGTACAAGCACTCAGGGCAGCGCCTGCACAGAGCATGATTGCATATAGATTAGTGTTCTTCTTCATTGTCTCTCGGGTTTATTGGTCAGAGTCCACATAGTCCAACTGCTTCTCCAGGATGGAAACCTCGCGTTCAAACACCTCGTTGAACTGCGGGTCAAACTGAATCTGCACCACGCGCGGCTTGTCGCCCTTGAAGATGACGCGGTAGTAGTTGAGGCGGTTGGACAGGTAATATTTGTTCTCTTCACTCATGGTCTCTTTTGCCGGGTCACCGTTCCCATACAGGAGCAAGGTGTAGGCCTTCACCTGGAGGTTCTGGTCTGCGAGCTCCTTCTTCTCATCGTAAGGCACGGATACCCCCTCCGTGGGATAGGCGGAATAGATGTTCAGCTTGGGCAGGTCACCCAGTGAAGGCTCCGTCTTCTGCTGGTCGGCATTTGCATAGTAGAACGGCGGCAGGTAAAACACGTAACGGATTTTGTCATTCCGGTCGGTCGACGCATCGAACTCATCATAGTTGGGGTCGTATCCCTTGCCGAGGCGGAAGTAAGCCTTTTCCTCCTTCCAATAGATTTCCGGACGTGTGATGGTATCCGCCTTCACCAACTCCGGATAGAGATTGGTGTTGTCGTCGATGTATTGTTTGAGGTCCTGATGCTTCAGATTCTGCCCCCCGTTGTAACCCTGCCAAAGAGGGAGGTAGGGATAGTCGCCCGTACCGTATTTCGAGGTAGAGCCAGCCGGCGTATAGTACATGGGTGCCACGAGCGGCATCACACGCGGCAGGTTGATGAGCGTACCTCCGTAGACAACCTGATACTGCGTGGTACTCTGCGTCTTGTCGCGGATGACATCGACCACCGTCTTGTTCGTGGTACGCCACAGGTTGATCAGGGTGTTGGAGTTGAACTCCTTCAGTTCGGCGATGGTAGTAAACCGGGCATCGGCATACCCCACCATCAGCAGTCCCACCTGCCGACGGCCGATGCTCTCCTCCAGCTCGTCATCGGTTCGGACGACCATCCGGCGCGGCACGTTGTAACTGGCAAAGGAAGTGATGCTCTCCGGTTTGTTCTTCAACCCGTCAAAATAGAGGTTCTTGCCATCCGTATCATAAGGCTGGTTGGCAATCAGGACCACCCGGTCGAACTTCTGACTCCAGTCAGTCACCTCACCCGGCTCCAGGTCGCTCAGGTCGATTTCCACCTGATAGGTCGATTCGCCACCCATGGTCTCGTTCCCCGGCTGGGCGAGATACCCCTCTTCCATACCTGCGGTGAGGATGGGCGTGCCCGAAGTGAATGATTTCGTATAGTAGATGTTATCTCCCTTCAGCAGGAAGACGCGCAGATTGCCCACATAGTTCTCGTAATCGTTGGTGAGGGAATATTTATTCACCAGCTCCTGGTAGGCAGTCTCATCGTCCGAGGTACCCGGTGCATCGGTGTATTCTTCTGCAGCACGCGACGTTATCCCGTTTGCCGGTTGGTCGCCAAAGAGCTTGAGCGTGGTGCGTATCACCAGCTTGGTCTCTCCAGCCTCCAGTCCCGGGTTCCCCTTCGGCTCCCAGTCTCGGTCGGCACAGGCAGCCAGCAGTCCCAGCAGGAAAACATAGAATAAGGTATGTTTCATAGGTTACACGTTTGTTTGTTCATCAGGTTAAAAGTTTTACTCCAGTCTCTTCCCCCACGTCTCCGAAAGGGAGACAGCAAGGGATTCTCCGGGATTAGTACGTCGAGGCATCTCCCAACCCCATGGGGCTGTCCACCATGCGCACATTCCACCTCATCACCCGGGCACGGACACGCAGGGTCACGCGCTTGCTGTTGATGGGCGTGTTCTCGTCGATGTTGTCATAGGGCTTGTCGGTCTTGCCGTCAGTAGGCTTCGCCAGGTAGAGGTCGTTGCCCCACTCGTAGTTATACTTCAGGTTGGGGACATCGCGAGTCAAGCCCACATAATCGGGCGGCGTTATCAGGTCGGCGCCTTCTGTGTGTCCTAGATCAGCCTCTGTGTCGTATCTATGATCCTCGTCTCGGAAGAGATGGCTGGGGTAATCGCTGTTGCCATGCTTGCGTCGTCCGTCGGCTGTCAGACCGGGGTTTCCGCTGTCCACGTTGTCCCAGTTGGAGGGCATGTCCGAGATACCGGTTATGTCCACGATGTAGAAGTTGTTGCGCACCACATCGGCATTGGTCACGGGTCTGCTGTAGAGGTTGAAGTCGGCATCCGCGGGATAAACGTGTACGGGGGTACGGTAGAACCCACGCCCGTTGGTATACTTGTACCAATACTCCGGCTTCATCTGCTCACGCTCGGCTTCAGTCGAAGTATTGACCGAAGACAGGTTTGCCAGCTCATAGCAAAAGCGGTTGAGTGTCTTGTTGTAGTAGAAGGTGTGGTCCCAGCCGGCAGGACGTTTGTCCGCATTGCTCTTGTAGAGTTCGGCATCCACAAACAAGTCCGCGTTGGGGTCGAAGACACCATAGACCTTGAAGTGCGAGGTGTTGAACCACCGCATCTCGTCGCCGCTGGTCAGGAAGTTCTCCGGCAGGTAGATGCCGTACAACTTGTTGAGCGGCGTATTGGCATCGCTGACACGCAGCACTTTGTAAACCGAGGGATAACCATCCCGGTAACCGTCCTGTCCGATGACACCGTATTCATAGATACCAATGTCATAGGCTTCGTCAATGCGGCTGCGCAACCCGATGGGAATGTTCTCGTCGGCATTCGCATCCGTGGAATAAGTCCCGTTGTTCAGGAAGATGGTGTGCGGAGGGTTCTGCCCGGCACCACTGAGTGCATAGAAACGGTCCGGCTGGCGGGTCACCGTGTAGTAGTCAAAATAAAACGTGCCGACCTGTTCACCGCGGAGGGTGAGCGGAGCCGACATCGGACCTGTCACTGCAGCTTTCGCCACGACACGTTCCAGGTCGAAGTCCACGTTGTTGTTCAGTTGCGGATTGAAGATGGGACTTTCCGCCTGCTCCTTCGTTACACCGGGGATGATGGTCTTAGCCTGCGTGGTCTTCGCCAACATGGTGAAGTCGTTCGTATAGCAATAGTCGCCCAAGGCGATATGCGGCTGCATCAGATAGCCGTTGTCCACCAGCTGGTTGATATCCGAATTCAGAACAAACTTCCCCTTCTCCGGATTCAGGATGACAGCGTCGAAATAGTCGGCGCCATGCTCTCCGGCAGCAATGTACGGAGTCCGGTCCTCCATATCCGGGTAACGATCCCACGTCCAGGGGTGATTGGCAAACATCCCGAAGTGGTATTTCTTGGGGCGTATCTCCCACGCATGTTTTGACTTATAGTAAGGGCTCTCGTAGATGAGCAGGCTTTCATCCGACGTATCCTCGGCGGAGGAAAAGCCTTTGTTGTCCACCAGGTCCGCATCCGGGTCCTTGATGGCGAGATACAAGAACCCTACCCGTCCCTCCTTGGTGTACTCGTCGTTGAGTCCTTCGGTAGTGGTGGTCTCCTCCGTCTCTCCGGCACGGGTACCTCCAAAAGGCAGGTCGCCCACATAAACGCTGAGGTTCATATAGGAGCTTCCACCGAGTCCCGCCTTTCCGTCAGGGTCGGCAGGCACAAGACGCTCATCCGAGCATGCCACCAGAGAACTGGCAGCCAGTGTGGTCAGCAGTATGTTCGTTATTCTTCGCATAGAGAATTCGTATTTTAGTTGACGTGGGCTTTATCAATACTCGCCGAGGTTCACGGGGCGGTAGATGACTTGCCAGTCGAGGATGCGTACGGTGACGCGCATATAAGTTTCTTGCGGTTCCACATCGACATGGATGGGGATGTCCGCCAGACAGTTCAGATTCCACTTTATACCTCCGTTCGCCTTGCTGATGTCGTCGAGCAGGGCGGCAAGGCTCTTGTCTAGATAGGTTGTCTCGGGAGAAGCCAGGGTGAGGCGTACACCCTCATAGCTGTTTCCCATGCGGAGGACGGCAACGCGCAGGGCATCGTCCGCACCGCGGGCAGTGGTGGTGGAGGTGTACCGGGTAGGACGTTCGATGTTGCCCTGCCTGAAGTTCACCTGTGGGTTTTCGTCCTTATAGGTAAGGGTCAGCTGTTCGCCCGCTTTCGCACCGGAGAAACCGACGCTGAAGGTCTGGACGTAAGGACGCAAATTCACAGTCGCATTCATCAGGGTAAAATGTTCGTCCTGGTTTACGGGGACGTTGAGTTCCGTCACGCCGTAGAACAGTTGGGGCAGCTTTCCGTTGTTGGCAGCCACCTTATGCAGGTCCATCTTCCAAGGCACGGCATCGGTCACGGTGTTGTAGTCGTTGGGCGTCTCGGCAGCCCAGACGGTGATGACGTAGTCGCCGGCAGGAAGCATGGGGAAAATGGGTTTGTAATTGCTTAGTGCCGTCGCGTTCTTCTCGGACCGGACATCCACGAGCTTTCCCGTCTTGCGGTCGAAGACAGCCACCTGCACCTCATGCAGTGCGCTCAGGTCATACTTGTAGTAGTCCCCTTCCCCACCGGCAGTGGCACATTCATCGTCGGCGATGGCGGTAAGCTCCACCTGCAGGTCGGGCTGGCAGACGTCCTGATGGTCGTAGATACAGGACCCGGCAAGCGGTGCGAGGAGAATCAGTGCGAGGTATGTAAGCAATTTCTTTTTCATAATCTTCTCAAAAGTACTGTTTCTAGTTGGGGGGATACCCCGTCAAGGGGGATATCAAACATTCTATCAGGCAGGCAGTGCGCCTGCCCGATAGAATGTGCTCCGGGCGTAAATCAGGCAGGAATGTGCCTGACATTCCGCGCCGGATGATTTAGGTTATTGGATATGGGATTAATATTCACCGAGGTTTACCTTACGCTTGGAAACTTTCCAGTTCAGGACGGTAGCCTTCACGCGCATATAGGTTGCAGAACCTTGACCCGGGTTATCGTCTACGTTCGGTTTGTCATCACCCGGAGTCTCAGGCAAGTTCGGGTCGTTGGGGTCAGAGGGATCCCATGCGAACGGAATACCGGCGAAGCCGTTGATTTCAAGTACGTAGATGCTGTTACGCCATGTTTCAGCATTTGTCGGGTTCTTTTGATCATCCAGAGCTTTCACATTCCACAAAGCCTGGTAACCACCACGACCGTTAGCATAAGTCACAGCTGTCGTATTATTGTCAGCGATAGCAGACTGCTTGTTAGCATAGAACTTACCGGTCTGTTGACCCAATACATAAGTTTTACCCACTGCATAGCTGGTGTTCTTTTTCAACTCAGCAGCCTTCTTCAAGTAAACAGTTGTTTTATTAGTCGCGTCGGACTTATACTCAACAGCTCTGTAAGCATCCTTACCCAAAGTCTGTTCTACCGTTGCATCATCAAGTACCTCATAAGCTTCCTTCGTGATGAAATCATCATCGTCATATGAGTAAACTTCAGCCGGAGTAAAGGTCACATATACCTTAGCCGTAGCGAAACGGTCGTAACCGTGGAGCATGTTGTCACCGGTATAAGAGTCGGCTGTGTTCTCGAAGAAGTACACACCAGCCTTACCCTCCAACTGAGTAGCAGCAGTGAAACCACCGGCAAGAGCGACAGCCTTTTTAGCTTGATAAGCAGCTGCAAGATCTTCATTCTTAACCTCACTTACTTGTTTAGAGTTCTTGGCAGCATACTGTGTAGCCAAGTTGGACATACGGAACAAACCTTGTGTTGCAGCATCTGCAGGACTGGCAGCATAAGTAGAACCAGCAATAGCAGATTTACCTTCACCGTCGAAGAGGTAGAACTTGGTAGCACCATTCTTTCCGGAGAATGTGATGTCATCCTCTCCCTTAGCTATCTTACCCAAAGTTACAGTACCGGCTTTCACTGTTTCATCGCCATCAGCAATGTTGTATACTACAACACCCTTTGACAAAACGCGTGTTACATTAAACTTGAAGTTGTTGGCAGATTCGTCAGTACCATCGTATACTTCCTGCTTAGTCTTCTTGAAAATCGGTTTAGACAGCTTGGTACCGGTCATGGTGAATCCATCTGCCGAAGCAAAATCGGCAATCATTGCCAGGTTATCCTTCGTGTCAATCTCAGTATTCGCAAGAGCCCGAGCAGCATCCACTGCTGTTTTACTTGCTGCACCTTCACCAGGAGCATTCAAGATGATATTCATTGCCTTAGCTGCTGTAGACTCTTGAGTTTCCCAGATACCGGTTACATAAGAATCAGTTGTTGCATTCCACTTATAGAAACTTTTGCCATCCATAGCATCAATGCCCAAACCTTCATAATAGGTATTGCCAACATAGGTCATGTCCAATTTCTCATCGTCCATCAGGAAACGAAGCTTAGCTACATTGCGTTCGCCACCTTCACCTACGAATTCGCCAACTTCTGAGCTCGCCTCATCTCCGGCAGCACGAGTGCCACCTTGGGCAGCCAATTCTACAGAGAGAGATACATAAGTATCACCTTTGACATCCTTACCGTTGTCAACGCGGTTGTCCACATCGTCAGAGCAAGACGCGAGGGCTAAGCCCACGGCTGCGCTGAAAAGAAAAAACTTGTTCAACTTCATTGTTACAGAGTTTAGATTAGTAATATAGTTAATTAAAAAAATCTCTTCCTTATTATATATAGGGGTGTATCAACGCACCCCGTCCAGTTCTTCAAGGTTCGTCCGTGCATCGGCATTACCCAGTTCAGCCGCCCGGCGGAAGTCCTTGACTGCCTCTGCATAGCGGTTCAGGTTCACCAGGGCAGCTCCACGCAGGTTGAGCAGGTCGCCCGTTTCGGGTGCTCCCTCCAACGCCTTCAGCGCGTCGGCATGCAAGCCTCTCGACATCAGCTCCACCGCCAAGTTGTGCAGCGTAGCCTCATCGCGGTTGAACGTGGCGGCGGCAATCTGCATCGAGCGCAACCGTTCGGGCGAGCCCTCGGGATAGCTCATTGCCACCTGGTAAGCCTCGGCAGCGCTCAGGCGGAGCGGTTTCTCCAGGATGATGCGCCGCCCCTCCTCCACGCTGAAATTGCGTACGGTGAAGCTCACCACGTAATCATTATGTCGCAAATAAGGATAATAACGTTCGTAGATGGTGCGGTAGATGCTCTCCGGACGGAGAATCTTGATGAGCCACTCGCGCCGGTCGAGATCCGGCTCGGTATCGATGATGTGCAGCACGCGGTCGCGCCCCTCCAGGGTACGGTCCGCCTCGATTTGCCGACGGAGTTCCGTCCAGTCCTCATTGGGCCAGGACACCTTCCACTTGTCGGCAGGAATCTGCGGGAACTGCTGCTTCATGTATTCTTCCAGTGCCGTGGCGCGGTTCCGTGCCAGGCGTTCGTTGTATTCCACGGGAGCCTCGGGCGAGGTGTAACCCTTCACCTCGATGGCGGAGAGGGTCACCGTCGGGTCGTTTGCCACCGAGTCGATGCGGGCACGCATCTCGTCGAGCTTCGCGCGGTTCCCCTTGTAGTCCAGCAGGACGTCGTGACGGTCGAGCTCAAACTGGAAACGTCCGCGGAAGGTCACGCTGCGGTGCTTCACCCCCTCCTCACGCGGAGCGACGGTTGCCCGTGCATAGGCAGGCGCCACGAACGGCAGGATGTGTGGGTCGATGGTGGTCACGAAGTCGCCCTTCTCGCAGCCGGCACAGCCGGTGACATACTCGCGCAGGTTGAGCGTGGCGTTGCGCATCCAGGGTTCGAAGGGCACGGAAGCCGTGTAGGCAGGCGCCTCCCAGTGTCCACCCTTCCGACGGACCGTGACACC
>ULUY01002272.1_pt1 | contig 15354 bp, 9 predicted proteins | sample 1959031 | NCBI WGS metagenome assembly ULUY01 (sample SAMEA4835774, study PRJEB28245) | human gut metagenome | biome: gut microbiome; material: fecal sample | place: Denmark | collected 2008
AAAGAACTCGATTATCCCCTTTTTGAAGGACTATTTGATTATTTTTTTAACTCGTCCATTTTTATTGGACACTAATGATTAACAGGCAAAAGATGAAAAGATTAAGTCTTTGGTTACTCTTTTTTGCAGTGTTAGGTATCCAGTCAGCATTGGCCCAGACGTACAAGGTCAAGGGTAATGTCGTGTCGAAATCCGACAACGAGCCGCTGATTGGTGTATCTATCTTGCAGAAAGGAACTACTAATGGGGTGGTTACCGACATCGATGGTAACTATGAGCTACAGATCCAGGGTGGTGAAACCACGTTGGTTTTCTCTTATATCGGTCTGCAAACGCAGGAATTGAAAGTAAACGCACGAACCGGTGTGCTGAATGTCGCCATGGAAGACGACTCACACCTGATGGACGACGTGGTAGTCGTGGCGTACGGTGTTCGTAAGAAAGGAACAATCGCCGGTTCTGTATCGACCGTGAAAAATGACAAGCTGGAAAACGTGCCTGCTCCGAGCTTCGACCAGGCATTGCAGGGACAGACTACCGGTCTGTCGGTCATCTCAAACTCAGGTGAGCCCAGCAAGGCTGCCACTTTCCAGATCCGTGGTACCAACTCTATCAACTCGGGTACCGCACCGCTTTTCATTCTTGACGGTGTGCCTATCTCAAGCTCAGACTTCAATACGATAAGTCCTAGCGACATCGAGTCAATTTCTGTATTGAAAGACGCATCTTCTACCTCTATCTATGGTGCACGTGCCGCAAACGGTGTGGTTGTAATCACTACCAAGCGTGGTCTGTCGATGGACAAGGCCAAGGTGACTTTCCGTGCACAATATGGTTTCTCTCAGCTGGCACAGAACAACTGGAACATGATGAACACTGCCGAACGTATCCAGTACGAAAAGGAAATCGGAATCGATACGGGAAAGGATTACGACGTGCTCTCGCGTACGGACATAAACTGGCTGGACATGGTGTTCAACGACCGTGCACCGCTGCAGAACTATGAAGTTTCGGTGAACCGTGCTACCGACCGCCTGAACTACTTCGTATCGGGAGGCTTCTACGATCAGGACGGTATCGCACAGAGCTCTACTTTCCGCCGTTACAACATGCGCGCCAACGCCGAAGTAAAGGCTAGCGACTGGCTGAAGGTGGGTACCAACTCGATGGTGGCTTACGAAGAAGTGGAACAGGCCGACGACGGTTCGTATGCGCTGTACACTCCTATCTCGGCTTGCCGCTTCATGCTTCCTTACTGGAATCCGTACAACGAAGACGGTTCGCTGGCTTCGGAAAACGACGGCACATGGACCGGAACAGGTTCGAACCCGATCGAATGGATGGCAAACAATCCGGTAACCAACAAGAAGTACAAGGTGCTGTCTACCGTGTTTGCCGAAATCACTCCGATAAAGAACCTGACTATCCGCGCACAGTTCGGTGCAGATTACTCGCACTCTACCGCATTCATGCAGTCGTTCCCGAGCTACATCATCAACAACGAAACGGGTACGGCAGGACGTAACTCTTCGGACATGCTGAACTTGACCGAAACAACTACCGTAAACTACCGCTGGGAACTGAACAGCGACCACTCGTTCAACTTCCTGCTGGGACAGGAAGGCGTTGATTATCGCTCGGAAGGTTTTCAGGTTATCACCTCCGGACAGTCGAATGACTTCCTGACAAACATCAGTTCGGGTACACGTGCTTCATCGTGGGCCGACTCTACGACCTCTTATTCGTACTTGTCTTTCTTCGGACGTGGCGAATATAACTACAAGGATCTGTATTACGCTGACTTCTCCGTACGTGCGGATGCTTCTTCACGTTTCGGTACCGGCAACCGCTGGGCAGGATTCTGGTCGCTGGGCTTCATGTGGAACCTGAAGAGCGAACCGTTCCTGAAAGACATCGAATGGCTGAGCAGCGCACAGATCGCACTGAGTACAGGTACTTCGGGTAACTCTTCTATCCCCGACTACGATCACCTGGCACTGGTTTCAGGTAAAGCCAATTACGAAGATCAGGCCGGTATCTATCCGTCGCAGAGCGGAAACGAGGATTTGAGCTGGGAAAAACTCTGGTCGAGCAACGTAGCTCTGCGCCTGGGATTCATCGACCGCATCAACCTCGATATCGAATTCTATAACAAGAAAACAACCAACATGCTGATGCTCGTGCCCGACTCTTACGCACTGACCGGCGAAGGTGAACACTGGGACAACATCGGTGCCATGCTGAACCGTGGTGTGGAATTCAACGTAAGCGCCGACGTGATCCGTACGAAAGACTTTGTATGGAGCGTAAACGCCAATGCATCGTACAACAAGAACAAGCTGCTGGAACTCTACAACGGAGTACAGGAATACGAAGTTTCTACTACTGCCACCAAGCTGGTTGTAGGACACTCTGTAAGTGAATTCTATATTAACCGCTATGCCGGAGTAAATCCTGCCAACGGTGACGCCCTGTGGTATACCAAGGACGGACAGATTACCAACGAATACAACGAAGGCGACAAGGTGATGACCGGAAAGACTTTCGACGCTCCCTGGCAGGGCGGTTTCGGAACATCGCTGGCATGGAAGGGTTTCTCGCTCGCCGCTCAGTTCAGCTGGGTAGCCGACCGCTGGATGTTCAACAACGACCGCTACTTTGAAGAAAGCAACGGACTGTATGCCGCATACAACCAGTCTAAACGTCTGCTGTACGACCGCTGGAAACAGCCGGGCGACATCACCGACATTCCTCGTCACGGAGTCACTCCTCAGTTCGACGACCGTTTCCTGGAAAATGCTTCCTTCCTGCGTCTGAAGAACGTTACGCTGGCTTATGCCTTCCCGCAGCGCCTGCTGAGCAAGACCAATTTCTTCAGCTCGGCAAGAATCTACCTGCAGGGACAGAACCTGCTGACGTTTACCGGATTTACAGGTCTTGACCCTGAATCTTCTTCAAACGTATACAAGGCACAGTATCCTATGTCAAGACAGTTTACACTTGGTGTAGAGGTTTCATTTTAATTAATATAGAAAAGAAAAATGATCAAAAAAATAAAGAAATATTTCATATTGTCTGCTATAGCCCTGCTTGCTACTTCCTGCCTCGACAAATATCCGGAAGATGCTATCCAGCAGGACAAGGCCATCAATACTGTAGACGATGCCAACCTGGCTGTAATCGGTATATACGATGCCTTCAAGAGCTCTTATCTGTACTCCGGATACCTGACTCTGCTACCCGACTTGCAGGCCGATTTTGTGTATGCCGTAAACGGATATTCGAATACCTACGGTGATATCTGGCGCTGGAAAGACATCCATCCTACCAACGAACAGGTGGAAGCTGTATACGGCGCACTGTATGGCGTGATCAACCGCTGTAACTTCCTGCTCGACAACGTAGAGAAAGTTAAGAAGTCTATCAAGACCGATGCCGATTACGACCGTCTGGACCAGTACTGCGGAGAGGCTTACTTCGCACGTGCACTGGCTTACTCGGAACTGGTAAAGATGTACTGCAAGCCTTACGAAAGCGATGAGGACGCAGCCAACCAGCTGGGTGTGGTCATCACCGAACACTACAAAGGCAACGAACCGATCGTACGTGCCAACCTGAAGGATTCGTACCAGTTCATTCTGGACGACCTGGACAGAGCAGCCGAACTCCTGAAACTGGAAGACGACTACAGCTCGGCTACCGACGGAGCGCTGTACGACTCTCCTTACTTCAGCGAATATACCGTACATGCCCTGCGCGCACGTATCTCGCTGTACATGAAGCGCTGGGATGATGCCATCAAATATTCATCGAAGGTGATAGACGACGGATATTATGCTCTGTCAAGCTGCAATCAGAATATCTCGTCGGGCGTAAGCTACTATAAATACATGTGGACCAACGACCACGCTACCGAAATCATCTGGAAAGTAGGATTCACCATCAACTCTTACGGAGGTGCACTGGGTATGATCTTCGCCAACTACGACTATCAGACACTGAAACCTGATTATGTACCGGCTTTGTGGGTACTGAACCTGTACGACGCAAACGACCTGCGTGCCACTACCTTCTTCCAGTCGTTTACTACCGGCTACGACCACGGACTGACCTGGCCGCTGCTGATCAAGTATTTCGGAAACGAAGAATTCATGAACGCAAGCATCCGCCACGTCTGCATGCCGAAGGTATTCCGCCTGTCGGAACAGTACCTGATCCGTGCCGAAGCATACGTACAGAAAGGCGACTATGCCAAGGCAGGAAGCGACATCACCACCCTGCGTATGGCACGTTACTCTTCTTACGGAGGTTCTACAGCCTTGTCGAAAGACAATGCCATGGATGTCATCGAACAGGAACGTGTGAAGGAACTGTACATGGAAGGCTTCCGTCTGAACGACCTGAAACGCTGGCACAAAGGCTTCCAGCGCAAGCCGCAGGACCAGTCGCTGAGCAACGGCAGCAGCCTGAAGGTAGAAAAAGACGATCCGCTCTTTGTATGGCCTATCCCGCAGCACGAAATAGAAGCACCGGGAGCCGACATCACACCGAATGAAAGTAATAAATAAGTTAAAAACATACGATAATGAAAAAACTGTTTATTGGTTGTATCGCAGTTATTGCTGTTTTGATGGGGCTCGCCGGATGTAATTCGGAAAGAACTACTTATGAAGGTCCCAATTATCTTATGTTTTCCGATACGCTTTACCGCTATGCCGTACAGGAAACCGGAGAGGTATTCAATGTACCTGTCTCTGCTACTGTTCCTGCCGACTACGACCGTACGTTTGCCGTTGAGGTGGTAGACAGCATCAGCGATGCAGTGGAAGGAAAGCACTACAAACTGTTGTCGAACACTGTTACGATCAAGGCCGGCGAATGTGCTGCCAACGTACAGGTTCAGGGAATCTACGATAACATTGACATCAATGAGTATCTGACTCTCGGACTCCGACTGATTATCCCGAAGGAGGAACAGTGGAGCTTGTATGGCATCGATACGAAAGTCGTTCTGCAAAAGGCATGTCCGTTCGACATCCACACCTTTACGGGATATTGCAAGGTGACTTCCAGCTACTTCGAAGATTATATGCAGAATGTAACCATGCGTCTGATCAAGACAGAGGTAAATCCGGAAAAGGAAAATTCTGTCATTCTGCACGACCTGTATTACAAAGGACATGATATCGTGTTGGATTTCGACCGCAAGAATCCGCTCGAACCGCTGGTGAGCATGGAAGAACAGGTATGTGGAACTACCAGCGAAGCTTTCGGTACCATCTATGGCGACGGTAACCTGCTGATGTATCAGCCTACAATGTATACGTCTTACTACAGCACATGCGAGAAGTTCGTATTCCAGTATGTCACGCTGCATGTCGACGGAGTAGGTACGGTAGGTACTTATGCCAACATCCTGGAATGGATCAGCGATGCGGAAGCCGAAAAATTAATAGAAGAAGGTTATTAATATTTATCAAATGCAATTCATTATGAAAACACTTTATATGAAACCGATTTACCTGCTCATGGTACTGACCATGATGATGGGTTTTACATTTACTGCATGTAGCAGTGACGATCCTGAAGGATCAGTAGAATTTCCTGCCCTGAAAGAACTTTCGGGAAATGCAGGAGAAACACTGGAACTGTCATTCTCTGCCGGAACAGACTGGACACTGAGCAGCAACAAGGGATGGTGTAAGTTCAAGAACGGTGAATTTACAGAAACAACTCTCTCTGGTAAAGCCGGCTCACAGACGGTACAGATCGTGATTTCTGAATCACAGCTCACCAGCGAAGTTGCCGAACTGACACTGAGCATGGGTGGAAAGTCGCAGGTTATCTGCAAGGTTACTTGTCAGGAAAAGCAATATGCCGATCTGGTAGTAACTGATGAAGAAGGAAATGTATACGATGCAGAACATCCGCTGGTTATCAAGGGTAGCGGACTGACAGACAATGCATACGACATCGTGTACACGACTATCAAAGTGGAATCGGAAAAGACGGTCGGTATCGCTGAAAAACCGGACTGGATCAAGGCTCAGGCTTCTACTGAGACTCCGGGAGTATTCCAACTGACATTCGACAACAAGGAGTCGGGTATTTCTGTAATCAACTCTTTCAACAATGCAGACGACAAGCTGGTCATCGCTACAGAAGATAAGAAACAGCAGATAGAAATTCCGGTTTCTTACGAAGGATTGAGAGAAGATGTGATTACTTTCAAGGAAACAGACCTGTCGTTCACAAAGAACCACATGACACTGGATCACAACTCTACTTACTTCTCTGTATCCAACTCTATGACAGGAGAAGAAACTACTTACTCGCTGCCGCTTACACTGACTGTAGACCAAGTAAGAAACGGTGAGTTCGGTTACATCATCGGTCGCGTAAATAGAGAAGAAACTTATCCTAATTACTATTCATATACTTACGATTTCGATACAACGGGTCTGGATAGCTGGGTTAAGGTAAGCATCAACGATAAGAACGTTTCTCTGGATGTTGACAAGCTGACAGAAGATACAGAAAGAGGTGCCATCGTACTGCTGATTTCTAAAGACTTCTGCGACAAGTACAAAGGACACTACAACGATATGCTGCTGGACGAAGAAGGATACTTCAGCTCAACTTATCAGGACAATGTGATGGTTAGCTTCACACAGGTTCCTGAAAAGAAAGTGACCAGCCTCCAGCTTAAGGGTTATGTAATGATGAACGGTACTTTGACTCCGTTCGAAAAGGTACCTGACGATGCAGCCATGATCAGTAGTGACTCAAGCAACCCAATGTTTGATTATGCCAACGATGACAAGATGAGTCAAAACTTCTGGTATGTATCGGCCAATAAATCTTTACTTCAGAACGGAAACAAGATTTATCTGGAAGTAGTAGGCGATATTCCTTCAGGCTACAGTATTGGAGCATTCAACGCTATAGGATGGCCCAATACGCACACTTCAAGCGACACCATTGATGGTAAGACATATATCGTAATATCTGGTGCTCCTACTGATAAAGAAATCGCAAATCAGCCTGTCATAACTGTAGGAGTAGGTAACTTCGATATGGGAGACTTTTTAATTGAATGTGGAATAACAGTTTGGTGATAATGAATAAACTACAATTTAATATAGTAAAACTACTGTTTGTATCACTCATAGTCGTGTTCTCGGGCATGGCTATGAGCGGATGCTCTGACGATGAAGAAGTGAACCAGAGCCAGTACGGCTATGTTCAGTTCAAGCTCTACAAGGAGGCATCGTACAACAACGGAACAGAAGCTGCCACTCAGAGCGCTGCAACACGTGCTGCGGTCGATAGTCTGGGTCAAGCAAAGAAAATTGAGGTGGAAATGCTGTACAACGGTACCAGCATTACACAGACTTTGGTGCTGAATGCTTACAACGATGAAAACGCGGAATATGGTTTGCGCAGTGACAGGCTGCAATTGCTGGTAGGCGACTACAAAGTGGTAGGCTACAAAATCTACGACAAACGGGACCAGGTTATTACCGGTGTATCGGCCGATGCCGACGAGATGTTTACGGTCGTTCCTTCTGGATTGACGGTAAAAGACCTGACCATCGACGCACAGGCCAGAGGTTCTGTCAAGTTCAAGCTGGAAAAGCAGTTGCCTCAAACACGTGCCAACAGCGAAGGTTATCTGTTCAGCGACATCCAGCTGGCTACTATTCAGGTACAGAACACCTTCAGCCAGGTGACTTACAAGTTCGAAAAGCTGAAAGCCAGATACGAAGAAGAATATGAACTGACAAACCCCGACAGCGAAAACGACAAGTACAAAGATCACGGGGTAGCTTACTGCGACTCTGCCGTATGGTTGCCTGCCGGTGACTATAAGGTGATTTCGTATACTGTATACACCAAACAGGGTGTCACAGAAACCGAACTCGAAACACAGGCTGTCAGCGGTGAAACATTTACCGTAAAAGACAACCAGCTCACCGAGTATGCCATCGTACCGGTACTGGTATCGAAAACTGCCGAAAACATCAAGGACTATCTGGCCCTGAAGGAAATCTGGGACAGTATGGATGGAAAGAACTGGAGCTACTACGGAGATACTTATCCGCAGGGTGCTAACTGGAACTTCAATAAGGATATCGACATGTGGGGCGACCAGCCGGGAGTAACACTCAACAGCAACGGTCGTGTCACTTCTCTTTCTTTGTCTGGATTCGGTGCGTCGGGCAAACTGCCGGATGCTATCGGACAGCTGACTGAACTGCGTATCCTGGCGCTGGGTTCACACGATGAAACATACGGTGGAACATTGTTCGGTCCCCAAGGCATACAGCCTGACATGAGCGAAGCCAAACGCAACGAAATGCGTATGGACTACAAGAAGCATTTCCTCGACAGAGATGTACGTGCCAACTTGTCGGAAATGTTGCAGTGGACAATAGACAACTATACTTCTCCGAGCAACAAGATCAAGAAGAACAGCCGTATCTCGAAGAAGGATACTCAGATCGGTATCCTGACCAACGGCATCATCGGTGTATCGAAGGCTGTCATGCGCCTGAAGAACTTGCAGCAGTTCTACATTGCCAACTCTCCTATCAAGTGCGAAGATATTTGTACCAGCTGGACAGATCCTCAATCGGCGTACGCACAGGAATATGAGAAGGAAAATCTGAGCTGGTCTGACATGACCAACCTGACCGACGTGGAACTTTACAACTGTGTGAACTTGGTTCGTCTGCCGCTCGACATGATCGGTAACTTGCCCGAATTGCAGTTGCTGAACGTTGCCTGCAACCAGAACATCACCGGCACTCAGCTGAGAGAAGACTGGTCGAAACTGTGCGACATGCCTGCCGGACCAAGACTTCAGATTCTCTACATGGGATACAACAACCTCGAAGAGTTCCCGGATGACGCACAGCTGCACAAGATGGTTAAGTTCAAGATGCTGGACTGTACTACCAACAAGGTACACACCCTGCACTCATTCGGAACGGACATCAAGTTGTCTACCCTATATCTGGATAACAACAAGATTACTTCTATCCCCGATGACTTCTGTGCATTTACCAACGAGGTAGAAACATTAGGTTTCTCTTACAACGAACTGACTGAGGTTCCGAACATCTTCAACGCGAAGTCTATCTACATCATGAGCAGCGTAGACTTCTCGCACAACAAGATTACCGGATTTGCCGGAGGCGACGATAACTTCAAGGGTATCAACGCATACACGGTTTCACTGTCGTACAACAAGCTGAAGAACTTCCCGAAAGCACTGTTCAAGTCGGGCTCTCCTATCCAGACTCTGGACCTGACAGCCAACGAGCTGACCGAAGTGAAGGAAGGCGACATGCAGGGCCCGAACGCTCATCTGCTGCAAACCATCGACTTGCGTTTCAACAAGCTGACCAAGCTGTGCGATGACTTCCGTGCCACAAACATTCCTTACCTGAGCGGTATCGACCTGAGCTATAACTCGTTCTCACAGGTACCTCCTCAGCCGTTGAACTGTAGCGAACTGAAGGCTTTCGCTATCCGCTACCAGCGCAACGAAAAAGGTGAACGTACCCTGCGCGACTGGCCGGTAGGTATTACTCAGTGCCCGAGCCTGGTACAGTTGCAGATTGGTTCGAACGATATTCGTAAAGTGGACGAAACCATGACACCATACATCTGGATTCTCGACATCAAGGACAATCCGAACATCTCCATCGACCTTTCGGGTGTCTGCTCGGCTATTCAGGCCGGTATGTATTACCTGTTCTACGACAAGACTCAGGATATCCGCGGATGCGACATTTTAGGAATAGAACGATAATTAAAGAACAAAGGAAATATAACTGATTATGAAAATTATAAATCGATTGATACTTGGACTGGCTGTTTTCGCTGGAATCACAACATCGTGTAAGGAAGACGATGACGTGAACATCCCGGGCGGACTCTCGCTCGACGTGGAGGAAATCACGGTGGGACCCGAAAAGTCATTCAAAGAAATTATGGTCAAGGCAGATGTCAACTGGCAGGCCAGCAGCTCTACGCCGTGGATATCTGTATCGCCCGCCAACGGAACAGGAAGCGCAACCTGTGAGCTGAACATCGACTCTACACTGACCTACACGGCACGTACCGCACAGATACGTTTCAGCCCTGCGGGCAATGAGGCGAAAATCCTGAAGGTAACTCAGTTCGGTTTCGGAAAACAGATCATTCTCGACAAGCCGGAAGTGGAACTGGAAAACTCTGACATCGAAGACAACCGTTACTTCGACGTAAACATTTCTACCAACGTGCAGTTTGCCATCGAAGGGGTAGAATATTCGTTTGCCGAAGAAGTGCCGGCCGATGAGGAAGAAGGCATGAGTGCTTCCGATAAAGCCGACTGGCTGACATTGCCGAAAGAAGAAGACTTGAACGTGAACCTCGATCGTGGTTCGCGTCCGCGCTCGGTAAAGGCAAGATTCAAATGGAACATGAACGCCGTACCTTATACTCGTGTGGCTAAAGTCAAGCTGGTAGCCAAGAACAGCGAAGACCAGCTGGTAGACAGCGACGGTAATGAGATTGATGCAGTATACCTCACCGTAACTCAGAAACCGGCTATCCGCATCGAAGACAACCGCGCAGGCGACTCTATCTCTATCGTCCTCATCACGCAGAAGGTACAGTGCATGTATTCACTCGACGTGAGCGAGAACATGCGTAACTGGTCCGACGTAACTCTGTGGGAAGAAACCGACGAAGACCTGCCCGAAGCTGCTGCCGTAGGACGTGTCCGTTCGCTTTCTATCGCCATGATCGATACCAAGGAAACATTGCCGCAGGAAATCAAGAACCTGAAGTATCTGGAATCATTCAACATCCAGAGCAATACCAACCGTCAGGATCGTGAAATCGTACTGGGCCCGGAAATCTGTGAATTGAAGCACCTCAAGAAGCTTTCCATCACATCATACGGTCTGGTAGAGCTGCCCGAAGAATTTGTCAAACTGGGAGGAGCTTCCGACAAGAGCTATGTCGGTCTGGAACAGCTCGGACTGGAAAGCAACAACTTCGCTTCGCTGAGCAAGGTAACCAGCATCGTCAACAAGGAAAACTTCCCGAAACTGAAAGTACTGAAGCTGTCGGGATGCAGACGTAACGATACCATGCTCGACATGTCGCAGATGGAAAGCGGATATAAGTGGAAAGGCAAGCACATCGGTATGTATGTAGACCTCGACAAGTCGAGCGACAAGAACGAGTTCATGAAGCTGATGGAATGGGATACCCTCGAACAGTTGCAGTTGTCTTACGGATTCATCGAAGGCGAACTGCCTACCGACGAGGAAATGATGGCCAAGTTCGGAAACTACAGCCAGTATGCCAGCCAGCATCCTGATGCCGACGTCTGCACACTGCTGGCCGATACCTGCCAGTGGCTGAAGACATCCGACAAGGCAGTGACCGTAAAATACGATGGCGGCGAGTTCTCGGTAAAAGGTACCGACGTACCGTGCGTACTTCCTAACACCAAGGTGTTCTACATCAACCTGAACTTCCTGACAGGCAAGCTGCCTAACTGGATTATCTTCCATCCGTACCTGATCGACTGGTATCCGGAATCGATGGTGTTCCAGCAGGAAGGAGGAAAGAACTCAGACGGCGTAGAAGTTGGATTCAACGAGGTTCCTATGGACTTCGACTATTTCTACGGAAAACAGGCCAACGACCCGAATGCCGCATTCCCGAAATATTTCGGAAAATATGTACTTGAGGAAGAAACATCAGGAGAATAACACGTAATTTTAATACTTAAACTAGAATGAAGAAAAGATATATATATATTGCTACACTTGCTTTGTTTCTGGGTGCATGTTCGGACAACGAGCTGGAACAGACTTATACTTCGGAACAAAATACAGAAATATATATACCGGCTGATGCTCAGCCCGGAGAACTCATTATCAAATTCAAACCGGAGATGGAAGATATTCTTGACCAGGCTATGACTCGTGCGTCAAGAAGCGGAGCGGCGATGACCCGCTCCGGCATCCCCTCTACCGATGAAGTGCTCGACATACTGGGCGGATACCATTTCGAACGTGTATTCCCGGTAGACAGCAAGAACGAGGCTCGTACCCGTGCGGCAGGACTGCACCTGTGGTATCTGGTGAAATTCGACGAGAACGTCGACCTGCACGAGGCTGCACGCCAGTTGTCGAAACTGGGCGACATCAGCCACGTTCAGTGCAATCACCGCATCAAGAAGGCATACAACTCGGATGAGAAGCGAGTATATGTCAGCGAAAACGCACTGAACCAGACTCGGTCTACCTTCGCAGCGATGCAGAACACTCCCAACGACCCGGGTTTCCCCTTCCAGTGGAACTACAACAACACCGGTGACTATGCTTTCGAAAACCAGAATGTGGACATCAATCCGCTGTATACGGCAGAAGCTACTCCGGGATGCGACGTGAACTGCCTGAATGCATGGGAGAAATGTACAGGCGATCCTTCCATCATCGTGGCTGTGCTCGATGAAGGTGTGATGTATACACATCCCGACCTGAAAGACAATATCTGGGTAAACGAAAGTGAAACGTTGGGCAGCAAGAAAGATGCCGACGGAAACGGCTACAAGGGCGACAAGTACGGCTATAACTTCGTAACCGATTCTGGTGATATCACCTGGAACGACGTAAACGATACCGGACACGGTACACACGTTGCCGGAATCATTGCAGCCGTAAACAACAACGGACAGGGTGTCTGCGGTATCGCAGGTGGTTCGGGCAAGCAGGACGGTGTGAAAATCATGTCACTACAGGTATTTGCCGGAAACTCGGGCGTAACACTCGACATGGAGGCTAAAGCCATCAAGTATGCAGCCGACAACGGTGCTGTCATCATCCAGTGCAGCTGGGGTTACAACTCTGGTCTGGCAAACCCGATGGACGGATATACTCCGGGCCCGGCAACCGAAAAGGAATGGGAAGAAGCCTATCCGCTGGAAAAGGAAGCACTCGACTACTTTATCAACAATGCCGGTTCGCCTAACGGTGTAATCGACGGAGGTCTGGCTATCTTTGCTGCCGGCAACGAGTATGCTGCTGTTCCGGGTTATCCGGGTGCTTACTCCAAGTGTATCAGCGTAGCAGGTACGGCTGCCGACTTCACTCCGGCATCTTATACCAACTACGGTCCGGAAGTAGCTATCAGTGCTCCGGGCGGCGACCTGGAATATTACGGTAGAATCGGCGAAAGCGATGAAGAATATTTCGACTCTTCTTTCACGCTTGCCGATGCGCAGGGTTCTATCCTGTCTACCCTCATCCGCAACGGACAGCCTGCTTACGGATACATGGACGGTACTTCCATGGCTTGTCCGCACGTATCGGGCGTAGCGGCTCTGGGACTGTCGTATGCCGTAAAACTGAGAAAGCACTTCAAGGCGCATGAGTACATCGAACTGCTGAAGGAATCATCGCAGGAAATGTACACCGGCTACACAGGCAACAAGATTTACCACATGAACCACAACATTGCCGGAACAGCCATCACCAAGATGTCTTTGCCTTCATACAAGGACAAGATGGGTGCCGGACTGGTGAATGCAGGCAACTTGTTGAACGAAATCGAAGGCAACGGCTCGGGAATGATCGTACCGAACGTATACGTAGGTCTTGAGAAGGCTGAGTCAATCGACCTGGCACGCTATTTCGTAAACGGTGAATCGCTGACTTACACTTGCACCATGGCCGATACTTCCATCGCTACGGCAAGCGTAAACGGTACAGTTCTGACTGTAACCGGTATCAAGGCAGGTATCACCAAGCTGACAGTAAGCACAAGCAACGGAAAATCGCAGACTGTAACGGTTACCGTTCGCAAGGGAGCAAACGACAACGGTTGGATGTAATCATAAGGTAATTCATTAATGAAACTATTCGAATCGATCAGATTAACGATACTGAGTGCACTGATGTGCTGCCCCGGGCTGCTGATGGCCCAGGGCGCGCATCCGCTCACCCGTCAGGAGATAGACTCGCTGCTCAATCCCTCGCTGCTGAAGGGAGCGGATAAGCTGCTGGAGTTTGAACGGACGGTAATCAATCTTGGCGAAATGACGGAAGACGATGCACCCGTTACGGTGAAGTTCGCTTTCCGGAATGCCGGTACACAGCCGGTAGTCATTACCAAGATACATACCGACTGCGGATGTACCGCTGCCCAGACAGACAAGTTGCAGATACAGCCGGGAGAAAAAGGTTCCATCAGCGTAACCTATACGCCCAAGAACCACCCGGGAACCATCGATGCCAACACGTTTGTATACTCTTCTCTCTCAGACAAACAGCCGCTGGCAAAACTGGTGCTGCTGGGCAATGTACAGCTGGGCGGTGACGAATGGAGCCGCTATCCGTACGCCATGGGCAAACTGAGACTGAAACAGAACAAGGTGACATTCCGGATCGCCGCCGGAGGAAACGGCAGACAGACGGAAAGAATCTTGTGCGGCAACAGCGGCACGACAGACCTGAAGCTATCCGTCATGAACCTGCCCCGCTATGCGACATTCAAGACGGAACCCGAAGTCATCAAGCCGGGACAGGAAGCCGACATCGTGATAAGTATCGACGCTTCGAAGATGACCGGAAAGACCAAAAGTTTCAAGGCTCCCCTGATTCTCGACGGAGTAACAGGACGGCCAAGCGACCGTACCCTCACCCTGGAAGTTAATTTAACCGATAAGTAAATAGTAAAAAACAACAGATAGCATGATGAAAAAGAAAATAGTAAACATATTGATGTTGCTGGTCATTTCGCTGATGACTTTCTCTTGTAGCAAAGACGAAGTGGTGACCGAACAGCCGCTCGAAGTGAATCCTATCACGATGCAGGGAACATGGAAACTGGCAGAACTGAACGGCGAACAGTTGCCGGAAGATTTCTATATCTACGTGGTGTTCGACCGCAAAGGAAACTTTGAAATGTACCAGAAGCACGACAGCATGTATCCGCGCTACATCACCGGTACTTATTCTATCGAAAAGGATGCCCACTACGGATACATCCTTAGCGGAGAATACGACTACGAAAACGGCGACTGGAACAACAAATATGTCGTAACCGATCTGCTGGAATCCGGTTCAATGATATGGACCGTAAAAGACGGCGATGAGGTTTCGAAATATGTACGCGTAGACGAGGTACCTGAGGAAATAATCAAGGCTGCCAAGGTAGACGAGGACGAAGAATAATAGCTCTCTAATCTCCTGATAACGGATACCAATATATCCCCCGAAAGTCTTTTGAAAAGGGACTTTCGGGATATTCAGTAAATGTCCCCAAAATAAGATGGCATAT